>Ga0209806_1000176_pt1 | contig 40049 bp, 33 predicted proteins | sample GraSoiAngelo_152_FD_186166 | JGI IMG/M metagenome (GOLD analysis project Ga0209806, IMG submission 186166) | Grasslands soil microbial communities from the Angelo Coastal Reserve, California, USA - 14_1009_12_30cm (SPAdes) (version 2) | ecosystem: Environmental > Terrestrial > Soil > Grasslands ... | reverse complement strand
CTGATGGCCGAATACCCCGACTATCGATTCGCCTGCTCACAGCCTGCCCAGTACGCCTGGATGAAAGAGTCGTATCCAACGATTTTCGAAGGCATCCGTCAGAGAGTCGCCGGCGGGCAGTGGGAGCCGGTAGGTTCGATGTGGGTCGAGGCGGACTGCAACCTTCCCTCGGGGGAAGCGCTGGTTCGGCAGTTTGTGCATGGCAAGCGGTTTTTCATGCAGGAGTTCGGCATCGATACCCGCGAACTTTGGCTCCCTGACGTGTTCGGCTATCCCGCGTCGCTGCCACAGCTGATCGCCGAGTCAGGCGGTGAATCCTTCCTGACCCAGAAGCTCTCGTGGAACGACACCAACAAGCCGGCGCACCACACCTTCATGTGGGAAGGCATCGACGGGACGGCCGTCTTCACGCACTTTCCACCAGCGGACACGTACAACGGCAACTTCACGGCAGGGGAGATCGTGCGCAGTGTGGCCGACTTCAAGGACCAGGACCGCTCGTGGTATTCGCTCTATCTCTATGGGTGGGGAGACGGGGGCGGTGGGCCCGAGCCGGACATGATGGAATCTGCTCACCGCCTGCGGAGCATCGACGGCGCGCCGCAGGTCGAGCTCGGCCGCGCGGCCGATTTCTTCGCTCGTGCGAAACAAGAGGCGCGCAACCTCACGACATGGGTCGGCGAACTGTATTTCGAGCTGCATCGCGGGACGTACACGTCGCAAGCCCGCACCAAGCGGTTGAACCGGCGCGCCGAACAGGCCCTGCGTGAGGCTGAGATCTGGTCGGTGGCCGTTGGACACAACTATCCGGCGGCCATTTTCGACTCCAGCTGGAAGCGGCTGCTCATCAATCAGTTCCACGACATCCTTCCGGGCTCGAGCATCGACTGGGTCTACGAGGAGGCGGAGCGCGACCTCGAGCATGTCACGGAGGTCGCGGGTGAAATCAGTGACGCGGCCATGTCGGCCATCGTCGGCAACGGCGAATCACTTATCGCGTTCAACTCGACCTCTCATCCGCGCAGCGAGGTGGTCAGCATCAACGGCGAATACGCGCGCATCGAGGCGCCGTCATGCGGGTGGGCCGTTGTCGTCGGTCGCTCGAGCGAACCTGACGTCTCGGTCACCGACCGCAGGATGGAGAACGAGCTGCTCCGCGTCGAATGGGACGACCGCGCAGTTCTGACCTCAATCTGGGACAAGGAGGCGGATCGCGAGGTGCTGAGCGGTCCTGGGAATCTGCTCCAGCTGCACGACGACAATCCAAAGCACTGGGACGCGTGGGATCTGGACCCCGACTACGCCGATTCCTTCACCGACGTGACCACCATTGAGATGGTCAGGCTGCAGGGCGGACTTCGCGGAGTGCTCTCCTTCGTGCGCAAATTCGCTGATTCGCGACTCGTCCAGGTCATGTCGCTGGACGCGGGCTCACGAGTCTTGCGCTTCGCAACAGTCGTGGACTGGCAGGAACGGCACAAGATGCTCAAGGTCGCCTTTCCGGTCAAGGTCAGCTCGCGTGATGCGACGTACGAGATCCAGTTCGGCCACCTCCGGCGGCCGACGCACTACGACACGAGCCAGGCGCGCGCGATGTTCGAGGTTTGCGCGCAGCGTTGGGCAGACCTGGGCGACGCCGATTACGGTGTCGCGCTTCTCAACGACTGCAAGCACGGCTACGACATCCACGGATCGGTGATGCGGCTCTCTCTGCTCCGGGCACCGACCCATCCGGACCCGACCGCCGACCTCGGCGACCACCAGTTCACGTATGCCCTGGTGCCGCACCGAGGAGATTTCCGAGAGGCCGGAGTCGTCGAGGCTGCCGAGGACCTCAACTCTCCGCTGCTGCCCGCTCATGGCAACCTGGCGGCCGGCACCTCCCGGTCGCTCATCGAGATCGACACGCGCCAGGTGATCGTCGAGGCGATCAAGCGCGCTGAGGATTCGGACGCCGTGATCGTGCGGCTCTACGAGGCGTGGGGGAGACCATGCACCGCGCGGATCCGCGTCACGCTGCCCGCGACGCGCGCTCACCTGTGCGACCTCCTCGAGCGCAACGTGCAGGAGGTTTCGGTGCTCGATGGGCAGCTCGAGCTGGAGCTGACGCCGTTCAAGATCGTGACCCTCAAACTGGAGGGGTGACCCGAGCTGGTTCGCTGATCGGGCTCGATATCGGTACGAGCGGAGCGCGTGCGGTCGCCACAGATCTCCTCGGCCACGTCATCGCCGCGGCCTCGGAGCCCTATCCGCTCTCCGTCCCGCGTCCGGGATGGAGCGAGCAGGACCCCGAGCGCTGGTGGATCGCCAGCCGGGAGGTCCTGAAACGTGTCGTCTCAGAGTTGAGCGACCCGCCTCTCGCGGTGGGTTTGACCGGGCAGATGCACGGATCGGTTTTCCTCGACGATGCCGATCGCGTGATCCGTCCGGCCCTGCTTTGGAGCGACCAGCGCACCGACAGTCAGTGCCGGACCATCACCGAGAAGGTCGGCGCGGCGCGACTGATCGAGATCACGGGGAACCCCGCGATCACCGGATTTCAAGCACCCAAGGTGCTGTGGCTGCGCGAGCACGAGCCGGCCTCCTATGCCCGCGTCCGGCGCATCCTTCTGCCGAAGGACTACGTCCGCCTCCGCCTGACCGGTGAGTACGCCACAGATGCCTCTGACGCATCCGGCACGCTCCTGCTCGACCTACACCGCCGCGGGTGGTCCGACGAGATCCTCGCCGCGCTCGAGATCCCACGATCGTGGTTGCCGGAGGTCTGCGAAAGCCCGGACGTGACGGGCCGCGTGACAGCGGCGGCGGCATCCGCGACCGGACTTCCAGCCGGCCTTTCGGTGGCTGCCGGCGCGGGCGACAACGCAGCGGCAGCGATCGGCAACGGCGTCGTGCGCGAGGGCCTGGTCAGCTCGTCGATCGGCACCAGCGGAGTGGTGTTCGCCGACAGCGCGACGCCGCGGATCGACCCCAAGGGCCGGCTCCACGCTTTCTGCCATGCGGTGCCGGGCCGCTATCACCTGATGGGGGTCGCTCTCTCGGCTGGCGGGTCCCTCCGGTGGTGGCGCGATGCGCTCGGTGGCCAGGACTACGAAAGTCTGGCCTCGCTGGCGGCGCAGGCGCCGGCCGGCTCTGAGGGCCTGCTCTTTCTGCCCTATCTCACCGGCGAGCGCACGCCTCACATGGACCCACGCGCCACCGGCGCTTTTGTCGGCCTCAACCTGCGCCACACGCAGGCCCATCTCACGCGCGCGGTGATGGAGGGCGTCGTCTACAGCCTCAAGGATTGCCTCGATTTGATGGAAGAGCTCGGGATACCGGTCAGCGAGATACGCGCGACCGGTGGCGGTGCGCACAGCCGGTTATGGCGCCAGATGCAGGCCGACATCTTCGACCGTCCCGTCCACCGCGTCGACAACGAAGAAGGCCCAGCCTTCGGAGCCGCCCTGCTCGCCGGGGTTGCGGGCGGTGTCTATGCGGATGTGCCGGATGCATGCTCTGCGGTCCGGCTCCATCCGCAGGCTGAGGTGCCCGATGAGGAGCGACATCGCGTGTATGCGGCCCATCACGCGGCGTACGTCGACGCGTACAGGACGATGGCCCCCCTGATGCATCGCCTGGCCGGCCTGGGTGGGCGGTAGGTATCGACCTCAGGCCGATGCGTTTCTTGATTGAAAACCCCACGAAAGGGAGGTAAATGCATGGCGACGACACGACAGAAGACCGCCGCCGGGCGGAACATCCTGAGCTCGCGCGCGAAGCGCGCGATCCCTTCGACCAAGTTCGCATTCCCGAAGGAGCGGAAAGAGCCCCTCACCGACCCGCGTCACGTGCGCAACGCGGTCGCGCGCTTCAACCAGGTCGAGGGCGTGAGCCAGGCCGAGCGCAACGCAGCGTGGCGGCGGATCAAGTCGGCGGCCAAGAAGTACGGCATCGAGATCAAGGTCGAGAAGCCCAAAGCACGTAGTCGCTGATACCGATCAGACGCTGAGCAGCCGGGCGGCGTTGTCCTCGAAGACCGCGCGACGATGCTCCTCGGACAGGCATGCCTCTTCGATGTCGGCGATCGTAGCCTCGATCGCGGCCGGCGGTCCGAGCGGCATGTCGGTGCCGAACAGGACGTGCTCCGGCCCGAAGAAGTCCAGGACGCATCGGACCGCGTGCGGCGCGCCGAACAGCGCGGTATCGGCGTAGAACCGCCGGAAATACTCGATCGGCGGCCTGGGAAGTTGGTCTTTGACCTGGCGGTAGCCCGGACCCATCGCCAGGCGCGCCGAAAAATGCGGAACCATTCCGGCACCGTGATGCGCGATCAGCTTGAGGTCTGGGTGGCGCTCCATGACGCCTGAATAGACGAGGCGCGAAAGAGCAGCGGCCGTTTCATAAGGCCAGCCGATCGACCACCAGAGCCCGTAGTCGGATTCCGCCTCGGTCGGGTAGTCCGTCCAGGTCGCGTTGCGGGTGGGATGCAGCCACACGGTCCGGCCAAGCCTTTCGAGGCTGTCAAGAATCGGTTCGAAGCGAGGATGGTCGAGCGGCGTGCCGAGCACGTTCGTGTAGACCTGCGCCCCCAGCGCGTGAAGCTCGTTCACAGCTCTGTCGATCTCCAGGAGCGTGGCATCCGTGTCGTGGAGAGGCAGAGCCGCCGCAAATCCGACGAAGCGGTCCGGATACCTTTGCACCAGGTCCGCCATCTCGTCGTTGGCGAGCCGAGCAAATTCCGCCGCGACCTTCGCCGGACCGGTCTCCTCTATGGGCGGCACCGCCAGCACCAGCACCTGCGCGTAGTCGCCAAGGGCCTCCAACCTCCGGAAGCGCGCGTCGAGGTCGGTCAACGCGGGATCGAAATCGAAGACCCCCTCTCGGTAGTAGCGGAGTTGCCCGCTCGACATCGTGCTCTCCAGGTGTCGCTCGATCCGCTCGCGGTAATGGCGCGGAAGGATGTGGGCGAACGCATCGACCTTGCGCATCGAATAAGGATGATCCGTACGATCGAGATTCCGTTCCGGTGACGTCAAAGGAGCCGAAACCCCGCGCTCGATAAGCGCTGTTGGATACAACGAGGCGAAACCGGCGAAACGTCAGGCGGTCGTTTCGGCCGCCGCCTGCATCCGCCCGGAACGCGCGAACGGCAGATACAGGAGGTTGAAGACGGCGAGCGCCAGGACCGTCAACGTCAGGATGTACCAGGGCCAGGGCCCCATGTAATCGAGGAAGGTCCGCGTCGGCGGGATGTTCCTCAAGAACAGGTAGTTGCCCTGGGTGAAGTAGTCGACCACTCCGACCCCGACCGCGTAGAAGGCGGTGACGATTGAGACCCTGAGCACCGCTCGCCTGGCCGGTCGCATGCGCAGCGCGATGACCAGGTAAAGGGCGCCCAGCACGATGAGCCCGTGCTCCGTGTAGTACTGGAAAAACACCGGCTGCGGGAAATGGCCCGGGATGTCGGGTGTGAAAAGGCCGGGCAGCGTGCCGCCGAGTCCCCAGAAATAACTGGTCTCGAATGCAAATCGAGCGCGCCACCAAAGCGCCGCCGCAAGAAGGAAGCAGCCCGCCTCGCACAGGTGAAGGGGAAGGCTCCAGCGGACGGTCCAGGTGCCCTGCGCGATCGTGATCACCCACCAGCCGACCTCCGCCAGGACCACCGCAACGGCGACGACTCGAGCCCCGTGGTCGACCCAGCGGCCGGGCCGGCGCCGGGCCGCAATGAGCACCGCCGCTATGACCGCAGCGATGACCACGAGAGGCAGCGAATGCTCCGCGGGCATGCCGGAATTTTGCAGCAGGCGAAGCGCCTTGGAACCCTCTTAGTTGCGGCTCGCGACGGTCAAGGGCATGCCCCCGGCGGGCCTGAGTGTGATCGACGGCGCCGCCTCGACCACAACCCTGGAAGAGAGCTTGAATCGTGGCAGGATCGTCGCGATCGCGATGGTCGCCTCCATCATGGCGTAGGAGCTGCCGATGCATCGGCGCGGGCCGCTGCTGAACGGAAAGAAGGCGAATTTCGGCAGCCGCGAGGCGAGGCCGTCCTCCCACCGCTCGGGCTGGAACTTCTCCGGATTGTCGAAAAACCGCCCGTCCCTGTGCATCGCCCACGGGCTCATCAGCACGGTCGTGCCGGCCGGGACGGCATGGTTGCCCACGGTTGTGGTCCGCAGGGCGCGCCGCCCAAAGGCATACGCGGGCGGGTAGAGCCGGAGCACCTCGTTGAGCACAGCTTGCGTGTACGGCAGGCGCTGGACAAGCGCGGCAGGCGACTCACCGGGGCCGGTGTGAACGCGAGACAGCTCGGCCAGGATTTTGGTTTGGACGTCCTCGTGCCGGGCCAGCACGTACCAGGTCCAGGACAGGAGGCACGCGGTGGTCTCGTGGCCCGCGAAGAAGACGGCAAGGCATGCGTCGCGGACCTCGCGATCACTCATCGGGCGGCCGTCCTGGTCCCTTGACTGGACCAGCATCGAAAGAAGGTCCGGTTGCGGATTGGTGCGCCGCGCACGGATCGCTTGATACGCGATGACGTCGAGCTCGCGCATCGACCGGAACAGTCGAAGCGTGCGGATGCTGGGGACGGGAAATCGCAGCCTCACCGGGCTTGCGATTCGGCGGTTGAACTCATCCATCACGGTCGAGACCAACCGTTCCGCAACCCCGACCGCATTCGAGAAGTCGATGCCGAACAGAGTGCGGGTGACGATCTGCAGCGTCATCCGCATCATGTCCGAGTGGATGTCGCGATGCTGCCCCGGTGCCCAGGTCGCGCAGGCGCGCTCGGCTTCGTCCGCCATCACGGCGGCGTACACATCGAGCCGTTCGCGATGAAATGCAGGCAGCATCAGCTTTCGTTGATGGAGCCAGCTGTCGCTGTCGACCAGGAGGAGGCTCCCCGCCAGGAGTGGGTGCATGATGCTGGTCAGGTAGGCCTTGCTGAAGTCGTCGCGGCGAGTCATGAGCACGTCGTTGACGAGCTCTGGCCGGCTGACGACGAGGACGTGATCGGGTCCAAACCGAAACGGGACTACGTCTGCCGTCTCGGCACAGCGGCGGAAGAATCCCAGCCGATCCCGCTGGAACTGATCGAAGGCCTCATCGGGGCGCTGACCCAGGCGGACCTTGGTTGGGGGCGGCGGATCTAGGACGCGAATTTGTCGCTCATCGTAGCGGGCCAGACCGATCGGTCGAGAGAGCCTACTTGATGGCCGTGATCTTGCCGTCGGCACCCACGTAAAGCGTGTACAGCCTGCTCTCCGCGTTCTGGGTCTGGCCGGACAGCTCAGCCCATGCGCCGCGAATGTCGCGCCTCACCGACAACGCCGCTCCAAGTTTTCCGCCGCGCATGTCGGCCGACGTCTCGGGCAAACCGAGCGCAACCACCGCACCCGTGACTTTGTCGTGAGGCGTAGTTGGACGGTCGTACTCGTAGGCGTAGCCGCCGTCCTCGGTTTTGTGCAGGAAGCGGTAATCGCCGTTCTGGCCGATCCTGGTTGCAAAGGCGCTGTCGGAATCGACGCCGACCGACTGAAGTCCCAGCTGCATCGTGTTGTCAAAGCATGTGTAGGTTCCGGTCACCGGCCGGTCGCTCGACACCGCCTTCATCACCGTCTCGGTGCACGAAGGCCGGTCGAGCATGGTTGGCAGCTGCGGCCCGGCTCCCGCCAGCAGGGCCCCGAAAATGGCTGCCCCAAAAACGGTGACGGCAGGTCGCCTCAGGCGCGGCAGCCGTATCTGCATTCGAGCGCTCCCTCCAGAGATTCCTGAATAGGAAACGGCTGACGGGCTGGATCTAGCTCCTCCCCGGACATGGGGAGCTGTCGGCGTAGCCGGTGGAATGGCCGATCCGCAAAACGAGGGCGCTACATTGCGGACATGGAAGGCGAGGCACGGTGTCATATCTGTGTCACCTGCGGCGTTCAGTTCTCGCCCAGCACTGAGGCACCCGACAGCTGCCCCATCTGCGACGACGAGCGGCAGTACGTCGGATGGGCCGGCCAGCGATGGACGACCCTCGAGCAGCTGCGCGACAAGCATCACAACCAGATGCGCGACGATCTGGACCTGGTCGGCATCGGCACCGAACCGTCCTTTGCCATCGGCCAGCGCGCGCTGCTGGTTCGATCCCCGGAAGGCAACCTGCTGTGGGACTGCATCACCGTGATCGACGACGCAACGATCGATGCGGTGCGAGAGCTCGGCGGTATCCGCGCCATCGCGATCTCCCATCCTCACTACTACTCATCCATGGTCGAGTGGAGCAGGGCTTTCGACGCGCCGGTGCTCTTGAATGCGGCGGACCGGCAGTGGGTGATGCGCAGCGATCCATCCATCGAATCCTGGAGCGGTGAGACGAAAGCGCTCTGGGACGGTATGACGCTGATTCGCGCGGGAGGGCATTTCGACGGCGGTACAGTCCTGCACTGGCCGGCGGGCGCGGACGGCCGCGGTGCGCTTCTGACCGGCGACATTCTCCAGGTCGCGCAGGACCGGAGGTGGGTCAGCTTCATGTACAGCTTCCCCAACTACATCCCGCTGCCCGCAACCGAGATTGACCGCATCACGGCCGCGGTCGAGCCTTTCGAGTTCGACCGGATCTACGGCGCGTGGTGGGACCGCAACGTGAAGTCCGACGGCAGGAACGCGGTGCGCCGATCCGCCGAGCGCTACAAGCGCGCGCTCGGTCAGTGACTCGGGGTCAGCAGGGCACCATTTCCGATCGTCGCGGCGGGTCGGCGCCGGCGCGGGTGCACGTGATGGCGGCGGCGAGGCAGGCAAATTCGAGCGCGGCTCGCAGCTCGTCCTCTTCGAGGCTGAGCTCGGGCTGCAGGCAGCCGTTGTCATGGAGCCAGGCCAGCAGAGCGGCCCCGAAAGCGTCGCCGGCCCCGATCGTGTCGACGACCTCCACCTGCGGCGCCGGGACCCGAATCCGGAAGTCGCCATGCGCGCCGAACGCGCCGTCCGCGCCTAGCGTCACGACCACAAGCCGCACCCCTTCCTCGAGGATGCCGCCCGCGGCCCGCTCGTAATCGAGGTCGGGATAAAGCCAGGCCACATCGGTGTCGCTGGCTTTGACGATCGTGCTCTGCGAGATCACGGTACGAAGGCGCTCGCGGTATTCGGCGTCTGGGATCAGTCCGAGCCTGATGTTGGGATCGAGCATCATCAGCCGTCGCCCGGTCTCGCGCCCGGCAAGCCCCGCCAGCGTCGAAGCCATGGGCTCGAGCACGAGTCCCAGCGTGCCCAGGTGCAGCGCGTTCACCGCGGGGTCGAAATGCTCGGGAAGCATCTCGGGCGTCAGGTTCGGCGCTGACGTGCCCTGGATGAGGAACTCATACTCGGCGAAGCCCTCACTGTCGACGTCAGCCACCGCGATCGTGGTCGACTCCGGACCAACCGTCGCGAACTCAAGGTTCGCGCCGTCTTCTTCGAGCAGACCCGCCATGTCGCGTCCGAACGCATCGGTCGACAGGTGCCCGAGAAAGGCCGTGGGCACGCCGAGCCGAGCGAGCGCACGCGCCGTGTTGAACGGTCCTCCGCCCGGCGCCGCGCGCTGCGTGCCGTCGCCGTTCTGGATCATGTCGATCAGCGCCTCGCCGCAGACGACGATCACGGACGGATCTCGCCCGAGCCCCTGGTGATCATCTGCGTCACGACGGTGTGATGCTCTGACGGCGACTCGTCACCGTCGAGCCGGCGGAAAAGCATCTCCGCGGCCGTGCGTCCGATCGCGGCCGGGTCCTGGGCCATGACCGTGATCCCAGGCTCGAGAAGATCGGCGAGCAGGAAGTCGTCAAAGCCGACCAACGCGATGCGCTGGTGCAGTCCGAGCCGCCGCATGGCGCGAAATGCGCCGATCGTAATCAAGTTCTGCCCGGCGAACAACGCAGTGGGTCTCGGCCGTGCGGTGAGCAATTCCGTCACCGCCGCCTCAGCCTTCTCGATCCCGTGCAGGTCGAGACGGACCAGCCGCTCGTCGAGCTCGATCTTCTGTGCGGCGAGCTCCTGCACGTACCCGCGATGTCTCTCGACGGCAGTGGCGATCGTATGCAGATCACCGAGGTACGCGATCCTGCGATGCCCGTGCGCGACCAGGTGTCGGATGCCGCGCCGCACGCCCGGCGCGTTGTCGGTCAGCACGGTGTCCGCGTCGAAAAAGCCGGCCGGGCGGTCGACGAACACGATCGCCGTGCCGGCTCTGCGTTCCGTGAGCAGGTAGCTGTGATCGTGGCTCGAGGGCTGGATGATCAAGCCGTCGACCCGCCTGGACGCGAATGCCGAAACCAGCTTTCGCTCCCGGTCCTCGTCTTCGTCCGAGCTGCCGGTGAGGACAAGCACACCGCGCCGCACCGCGACGTCTTCGATCGATCGGTGAAGCGCCGATGAGAAAGGGTTGGAGACGTCCTCCAGGACGACGCCGATCGTGGCGCTCCTGCCGTCCGAACGCCGGAGGCTGCTCGCCGTGAGGTTGTGGCGGTAAGCCAGTCGCTCGGTCGCGGCAGTCACCCGCCGCGCGAGGTGGGGCGAGACCCCCGATTCGCCGTTCACGACCCGGGAGACTGTCTTGATGCTGACTCTCGCCAGCGCCGCGACCTCGCGCATGGTAGGCCGAGACCTGTCACCGGGTTCCCTTGGCAACGTTAGCCTCCTAGGACTTCGATGGGGCCGCTTGAAGCGACGCCTGCAATTCTTTTCTTGCAGTTTATACGGATCTGTGCTATATCAGACAACGTTGTCTTTTGACAACGTTGTCAGCCTTCGTGTGGGCGCTTGCAGTGGGGGCGCTACTAAAAAGAGGTGACTGTGCATGGGCGATAGCAAACATCGTTCCCCAGACCGAAGACGTGTGGCCATCACGGTCCTCGGCCTCGTCCTGGCCCTGGTGGCGTCGGCCTGTTCAGGCGCCGGCGGTGGCGGCGGTGGCGGGGGCACGAGCACTGTCACGCTCGGGTCGGTCGACAACCCTTCGATGACGGACCTGAAGAAGCTCGTCCCTGATTTCGAGAGCGCGCACCCAGGCATCAAGGTCAACATCGTGACCCTTCCCGAAGACCAGATCCGTCAGCAGGTGACGCAGGACGTCGCGACCCAGAGCGGACGCTTCGACCTGTTCACGATCGGCACCTATGAGGTTCCCCTCTGGGCCAAGCTGGGCTGGCTGCAGGACCTGGCCCCTTACATCGCCAAGGATTCGGCCTACGCACCAGACGACCTGATCCCTGGAATCAAGACGGCCGTCAGTTACCAGAACGATCTGTACGCCGTGCCGTTCTACGGCGAGTCTTCGATGCTGATGTACCGGAAAGACCTTCTCGCCGCCAAGGGCATCACGATGCCCGATCACCCGACGTGGGCCCAGGTGGCGGACGCCGCCAACAAGGTCAACAACCCCAGCTCCGGGTTGAATGGAATCTGCTTGCGCGGCCTTCCAGGTTGGGGCGAGCAGCTCGCACCGCTCGACACCGTGGTCAACACCTACGGCGGTCGCTGGTTTGACCAGAGCTGGAACGCGCAGCTGACGACGCCGGCATGGCATGACGCGCTGACCTTCTACGTGAACCTTCTCAAGTCGGCCGGTGAGCCGGGTGCGGGCAGCGCCGGCTTCACCGAGTGCCTCAATGCCTACAACAACAGCAAGGTTGCCATGTGGTACGACGCCACCGTGGCCGCGAGCTTCTTCACCGGGGACGCAGCCAAGAACTCGGGCTACGCCTACGCACCCACCAAGGTCAAGGACTGGTCGGGTTGGCTGTGGGCGTGGACACTGGCCATGGGCTCCGCCAGCAAGAAGAAGGATGCCGCGTGGACCTTCATGGACTGGGCCACCTCGAAGGCCTACGCCCAGCTGGTCGGGACCAAGTTGGGTTGGGCCCGGGTCGCTCCAGGAACTCGGCAATCGACTTATTCGATCCCCGAGTATCAGCAGGCGTCCGCCGGTTTCGCCCAGGTCACGCTTGACTCGATCGCGCACGCCGACGTGACGCACCCCACGGTCGACCCGGTCCCGTATGTCGGGATCCAGTACGTCGACATCACCGAATTCCAGCAGCTGGGAGATCAGGTTTCGCAGGAGTTTGCGAAGGTGATCGCCGGCACCGAAACTGTTGACGCGGCCCTGCAAAAAGCACAGGCGCTCGCCCAAACCGCCGGCAAGAACTACCAGCATTAGCCCTTGATCTCGAGGAGAGATCGCGACAAGTGAAAACGGGTAGCTCGATCCTCCGTTCGGTCGTCGGGCGTGGAGGCGCGCGGGATTCCGCCGCCTCCATTTCCGGCCGGGACGCCTGGGCCCGCCGCCTGCCTCTGCTGGCCGCCTTCATCTACGTCTTTCTCATGACCCAGATCCCGTTCGTGCTGACGATCTACTACAGCTTCTTCAACTGGAACCTGCTGAAGCCAGGGAGCTTCAAGTTCTCAGGGCTTGACAACTACGCGAGGCTCATAACCGACGAGAGCATCAGGACCGCCGTCTGGAACACGGTCGTCCTCACGGTCTCGGTGATCGCGATCTCTGTGATCCTCGGCACGGCCGTGGCCATGATTCTGAACTCGGACGTTTTCGGCAAGGGCCTGATGCGGACGCTCATGATCGCGCCCTTCCTGATCATGCCGACGGCGGGTGCTCTGATCTGGAAGCACACGCTCCTCAACCCGCTCTACGGCCTGATCCCATATCTGTTGAAGCCGATCGGTCTCGGCCGGGTCGACTGGGTGGGTCAGGCCCCCATGGTCACCGTCGTGACCGTCGAGGTCTGGCGCTGGACGCCGTTCATGATGTTGATCATCCTGGCCGGCCTTCAGTCGCAGAACCCTGAGGTCCTGGAGGCGGCAAAGGTCGATGGCGCAAACGCCCTGCAGGCCTTTCGCCGGATCACGCTCCCACTGGTGCGGCCGTTCATCGAGTTGGGCGCTTTGCTGGGGTCGCTCTTCGTCGTCCAGACCTACGACTCGATCTACATGCTGACCTACGGTGGCCCGGGCGAGGATACGACCAACATCCCGTTCCTGCTCTACCTCGTGGCATTTCAGGGTTACAGCATCGGACAGGCGTCGGCGATCGGTGTAGTGGCGGTGATCATCACGATCATCGTCGCCACCTTTGCGCTGCGCACCCTGTTCTCGATCTTCCAGGTGGAGGCCAGGCGATGATCTCGGCGCAAACCAGCCTGCGCTCCAAGATCCTGCTCTCCGTGGTCGGTTGGCTGGTCGTGTTCATCTTCTTTTTCCCCGTCCTGTGGATGTGGATGGAAGCGCTCAAGACGGAGACTCAGGCCGCGAGCTCGCCGCCGACGATCTTTTTCATGCCGACCCTGGCCTCGTTTCAGGAAGTGCTCTCCGGCGACTTCCCGCCGTTCTTCATCAACTCCGCCATCGCAAGCATCGGGTCCACGATCCTCGTCCTGGTGCTGGGCCTGCCCGCCGCGTATGCGCTGGCCATCAGGCCGATCAAGAGGACTCAAGACGCGCTTTTCTTCTTCATCTCGACCCGCTTCCTGCCGTTTGCCGCCAGCCTCGTCCCCCTCTACCTGCTGGCTCGCGACCTGCAGCTGCTGGACAACATCTTTGCGCTGACCCTCATCTACACGACGATCAACCTCCCGCTCGGCGTATGGCTCCTGCGCTCGTTTCTCCTCGAGATCCCCAACGACCTGTTCGAGGCGGCCCGGGTCGACGGTGCCGCGTTCCGGCACGAGATACTGCGGATCGTGGTGCCCTTGATCGCGCCCGGTATTGCCGCGACATCGCTGATCTGCCTGATCTTCAGCTGGAACGAGTTCTTCTACGCGGTCAACTTCACCTCTTCGGTCGCCGCCACGACCCCGATCTTCCTGGTCGGCTTCATCAGCGGCCGCGGCCTGTTCTACGCGAAGCTTGCCGCCGCGGCCACCGTGTCGAGCCTGCCGGTCCTGCTGGCCGGCTGGATCGCGCAAAAGCAGCTGATCCGCGGTCTGACCATGGGCGCGGTGAAATGAAAGCGGTCGTCATCGAGGAGCCGAACGAGGTCGTCGTCAAGCAGGTCGCGGACCCGACGCCCAGCGCCGGCGAGGCGGTGGTCAAGGTCGAGGCCTGCGGCATCTGCGGCACGGACATCCACGTGATCCGAGGCGAGTTCGCGCCGACCCGCTACCCGATCATCCCCGGCCACGAGTTCTGCGGCGAGGTCGTCGCGATCGGCGACGGCGTGCGCAATCTCAAGGTAGGCGATTTCGTGGCGGTCGATCCTTCGCTGTACGACGGCACCTGCCGGCAGTGCCGCGCCGGCCATTTCAACCTCTGCGAGAACTGGAACGGGATCGGCGTGGGGAGGACCGACGGGGCGTGCGCCGAGTTCGTCGCCGTCCCGGCCACCAACGCGTTTCGCCTGCCGCCCGACCTGCCGCGCAACTGGGGCACCCTGGTCGAGCCGCTCTCCTGCGCGGTGCATGGGCTCGACATGGTGGACGCAAAAGTCGCGGGCGACTACCTGATCTACGGCGCGGGGACCATGGGACTGCTGCTCGCCCAGCTCGCGAAAGACAGCGGCGCGAGCCGTCTCGACATGGTCGAAACGAACCCCAGGCGCCACGAGCTCGCCCGCCGGCTGGCCGCGGACCGCATCGCCAGGTCCGCGGACGAGCTGGATATGCCGCAGGGCTGGGACGTCGTCATCGATGCGACCGGCGTCGTGCCGGCCATCGAGGACGGGCTGACAAGAGTGGCGCGCGGAGGGACGTTCCTGATGTTCGGCGTGGCCAAGACCGACGCGAGCGCGCGGTTCTCGCCCTTCCGGGTCTACAACGACGAGATCAAGATCGTGGGCTCTATGGCCGTCCTGCACAGCTTCGAGCGCGCGCTGGCGCTGTTCGCCAGGGGCGTGATCGACTCCGACGCGATGATCACCGATCGATTCCCGCTCGACCAGTACCCCAGGGCGATCGATGCGTTCCTGGCCGGGTCGGGCCTCAAAGTACAGGTGTCGCCACAAGCGTAGTCAGGCGCTGGCCGCGCACTCCCGGCAAAGGCCGCCGAACACCACCTGGTGGCTGAGGACCCGATAGCCCGTGAGGCTCTGCACCTGAGCCGCCGCGTCGTCCAGGACGCAGACCGGGACCTCCGCCACGCGCCCGCAGCTCTCGCAGCGGATGTGCTCGTGGTGATCGTCGCGGAGCTCGAAGCGCGCGTGGCCTTCGCCGAGGTCGATGCGGTCGATGAGACCCTGCCTCTCGAGCAGGCTCACCGCCCTGAAGACTGACGAGTAGTCAGCGGATCCGAGCGACGTTCGGACCGTGTCGTGCAGCTCCTCGATCGACCACGCGTGGCGTTCCCGGATCTCGAAAAGGCGGCGCACCTCGTCGGTCACCGGGCTCGGTCGGGGCATCTGCGCCAAGTATAGGCGGGTTGCGCATTCGGCTTGCGCATACGGCTTGTGCAATAATCTTGCGCATCTTGTGGGGGAGCGTTGCGGTGGGCAATTCGAGCGCCGTCGCGCTGGAGGGCGCAAGCGTTTCGCTCGGAGGCCACCTCGTGTGGCGCGATGCCGACCTCGAGGTGGCGGCCGGCGAGTTCGTGGCGGTCCTCGGACCCAACGGCGCGGGGAAATCCACCCTGCTCAAGGCGCTGTTGGGCGTCGTCCCGCTCAGCGCCGGCACGGTGCGCGTCTTCGGACGCCCGGTCCGCCGCGGCAACGACGAGGTCGGTTACCTGCCCCAGCGCCGCAGGTTCGACCCCGACCTGCGCATTCGCGCCCTCGACCTGGTGCGCCTGGGACTCGACGGCGATCGGCTTGGGGTGCCGCTCCCCTCGCGGACCAAGGAAGACAGGGTCCGGCGGATGATCGAGCTGGTGGGCGCCTCCGCCTACGCCGAACGGCCGATCGGCGAGCTGTCTGGCGGCGAGCAGCAGCGCATCCTGATCGCCCAGGCGCTGGTCACCGGGGCCCGAATGCTGATGCTGGATGAGCCCCTCGAGAGCCTCGACCTCAACAACCAGCAGGCGATATCGGACCTGATTCGCACGATCTGCGAGAGGCAAGGCGTGACCGTTCTCCTGGTCGCGCACGACGTCAACCCGATCCTCCCCTTCGTCGATCGGGTCGTGTATGTCGCCGGCGGTCACGTCTTGTGCGGCAAACCGGAAGAGGTGATCCGGACCGAAACCCTGACCCGGCTCTACGGCGCCCCTGTCGAGGTGCTGAAGACCAGCGACGGCCGGCTCATCGTGGTCGGGCAGCACGAGCCGGTCAGCTACCACCCGGTCGATCACTGATGTCTCAGCCAGGACCGTCGTGGGATCTCGTGGCTGACGTGCAGCTGCTGCTTCAGTTCCACTTCATGCACAACGCGTTCGGCGCCGCCACGTTGGTCGCCCTGCTTGCCGGGGCGGCTGGGTACTTCGTGGTGCTGCGGGGTCAGAGCTTTGCGGCGCACATGCTCTCGCAGGTCGGCTTTCCGGGCGCGGCGGGTGCGGTGCTCGTCCACGTCGCGCCGGTTTTCGGCCTGATCGTCTTTTGCGTCGTCGCGGCGCTTGGCATCGGCTGGGTTGGCCGTACGGTCGATGCCGGCCATCGCGCCGAGTCGGCCGCCGTCGCCTCGATCCTGGCGTTTTCGCTGGGGCTCGGCCTGCTTTTCTTCCGTCTCTACGCGGGCAGCGCGGCAGGCATCTACAGCTTCCTGTTCGGGACCATCCTCGGGATCTCCGATCGAGATGTCCAGCTCACCTTCGTCGTGGCGTTGCTCGGCGTCGCGGCGCTCGCCATCTTCGGCCGGCAGCTTGTCTTCGCCACCGTCGACCCTGATGTGGCCGAGGCGCGCGGAGTGCGTGTGCGCCGCATCTCGATCGCATTCCTCGTCGTCCTCGCCCTGGCGGTCGCGATCACGGTGCAGATCGTGGGCACGCTGCTCATATTCGCCCTGCTCGTCGCGCCCGCGGCGTCCGCACTTCAGCTCACAGCGAGGCCGGCTCGCGCCCTGGCCCTGAGCATCGTGCTCTCGTTGGCATTCACGTGGTTGGGCCTCGCCCTCGCGTACTTCAGCAACCTCCCGGTCGGATTTTTCATCACAAGCCTCGCTTTCGCCGTGTACGTGGCGATTCGAGCCGTGAAAGGAGCTTTGGCTCTACGCACAGGGAAGCAGCACATTCGCCGCGAGTGGTCGGCGGCGAAGGCCTGAGGTCGATGGGGCAGATGCTCGCGCTCGACTTCATGCGCAACGCCTTCGTCACCGGCGGTTGCATCGCGCTGGCGGCAGGGCTGGTCGGGTACTTCGTCGTCTTGCGCAACGAGGTCTTCACGTCCGACGCCCTCGGTCATGTTGCTTTCACGGGAAGCCTCGGCGGTTTGCTCGCCGGGCTCAATCTGCTTGTCGGCGTTTTCGGCAGCTGCATCGCGGTGGCGCTGGCGATCGGCACGTTCGGCGGCCGGGGGAGAGGCCGCGACGTGGCCATCGGCACGATCTTTGCGTGGGTGCTCGGGGTGGGCGTCCTCTTCTTGAGCCTTTACACCTCCGCGCGAAGTGGCGCCACGGGTTCGGTCGGGATCAGCGTGCTCTTCGGATCGATCCTCGGCTTGCAGCAGGTCCAGGTCGTCGTCGGGTCGATCACCGGCCTTGCCACCGCGGCCGTCACGCTGTTGGTGGCGCGCCCGCTCCTGTTCGTGACCATCGATCCGGACGTCGCCACCGCGCGAGGCGTGCCCACCCGCGCGCTCACCGCGCTGTTCATGGTCCTGGTCGCGGTCACCGTGGCCGAGTCTGTCCAGGCGGTGGGGGCGCTTTTGATCTTCGGACTGATGGTCACGCCGGCCGCGATCGCCCAGAACCTCACGGCGCGCCCGTGGTTGGGGATGGGGCTGTCGGCCCTGATCGCCGTGGCCGTGGTCTGGCTCGGCCTTGTCCTTTCCTTCTATGTCTCGTATCCCTCGAGCTTCTTCATCACCGCGCTGGCGTTTGCCGGGTACCTGATCTCCCAGCTCGGGCGCCGCATCGTCCTCCGCCTCCCGATCAAGAGCGTCGCGGTGGCCGCGGCTCTGCTGCTTTCGGCGTGCGGCCTGAGCCAGTCACCGACCGGCAACGCCGAGTCCGGAAAGGTGCGGGTCGTGGCGGCTGAGAACTTCTGGGGCAGCATCACCGCCCAGGTCGGCGGTTCGCGCGTGCAGGTGACTAGCATCATCGTCAACCCAGACACCGATCCCCATTCGTATGAGGCCACGCCCGGCGATGCGCGCCTGATCGCGCAGGCGCAGTATGTGATCCTCAACGGCGCCGGCTACGACGCGTGGGCGCCCAAGCTGATCGGAGCCAACCCCGTCGCAGGTCGCACCGTGTTGACCGTGGCCGATCTCTTCGGCAAGAAAGAGGGCGACAACCCGCACCTCTGGTACTCGCCGGCCTACGTCGACCAGGTGATCGACCGAATCGCCTCCGACCTGGGGAAGATCGACTTCGCGAATGCTTCCGTCTTCACACAGCAGGCGGCCCAGTACTGGACCGTCGGCCTGAAGGACTACCACGACACCATCGGCGCCATCAGGCAGAAGCACGCGGGCACAAAGGTCGGCGCCACAGAAAGCATCTTTTCGTACCTGGCCGATGGGACAGGCCTTGACCTCGTGACGCCCTATAGCTACCTGAACGCGATCAGCGAAGGCACCGATCCGAGCGCGGCGGACAAGGCCGAGGTCGAGAGCCAGATCGCGTCAAGGGCGATCCGGGTGTTCCTTTTCAACTCGCAGAACTCGACGCCCGACATCCAGGGACTCGTGGACAAGGCGACCTCGAAGGGGATCCCGGTGGTGAAGATGACCGAGACGCTTACACCAGCGGGCGCGACCTTCCAGGACTGGCAGACGGCGCAGCTGAAGGACCTGCTCCAGGCCCTGGGCGGCTAGGGCGGGGCGCCGCCGGCAATGCCCGACCTCTATCCGGCGATCGAGCCTTACGACCACGGAATGCTGGACGTGGGCGACGGGAACCTCATCTATTGGGAAAGCTGCGGTGATCCAGCCGGCAAGCCGGCCCTCGTCCTCCACGGCGGACCAGGCTCGGGCTGCACGCCGTGGTTGCGCAGGCTTTTCGACCCGGGCGCCTATCGCGTGGTTCTCTTCGACCAGCGCGGCTGCGGGCGCAGCCGCCCGCATGCCGCTGCGGCGACGACCGATCTGCGGTTCAACACCACCCAGCACCTGGTTCAGGACATCGAGGTCCTGCGCCGGCGTCTCGACGTCGAGCGATGGCTCGTCGTCGGCGGCTCATGGGGGAGCGTGCTTGGCCTTGCGTACGCCGAGGCCCACCCCGACCGGGTCACGGAGATGGTTCTCTTCGGCGTCACGAGTGGGCGTCGTATCGAGGTCGACTGGCTGTTTCGCGGCGGTATCGCGCGGTTCTTTCCCGAGCAGTGGGCCCGGCTGGTGTCCGCGCTTCCGGCCGGGCGGCGCGAAGCGAACGTCGTCGAGTCGTATGCGGCGCTGCTCAACGGCCCAGATCTGGAAGTCCGCCGGCGGGCGGCGTTCGAATGGTGCCTGTTCGAGTCGGCGACGCCGCACTGGCCCCCGCACGAGGGCCTTGACGATCGCTTCCGCGATCCCGATCACGCGCTGGCCTTCGCGCGAATCGTCACGCACTTCGTCCGCCATGACCTGTTCCTAGAGGACGAGGTTCTCCTGCGCAACGCGGATGCGCTGTCGAAAATCCCCGGCGTCCTGATCAACGGCCGCTTTGACTTCCAGTCGCCGATCGCGAACGCGTGGGAGCTGCACCAAACGTGGCCGGCATCGCAGCTCGTGATCGTCGACGAGGCGGGCCACGCCGCGGACGCGAGAGTAGGTGCGGAGGTCCTTCGCGCTACCGACCGTTTCAGAGGGGAAACGGGTTATCGGTCGTGAGTCCGGACGGACCGCCCTTCGGGAAGTGCGAATCGAGGAGGCTCGAGAACTGCCTGAAGCCGTCACTCTTTCCCGTCAGCTTGTTGTAGGTCCGCTCAAGGGTCGGCGCCGCGGCGCCGGCGATCTGCGGCCACGTGAAGTTGAGCTGGAATCGCAGCCAGTTCAAAAACAGCACCGAGCAGCCGTTGGCAAGCGGATTGGTGTCGCTGTGGTCGTTGCGGTCGACGAAGTTCTGCCGGTTCGAATCGAGCCAGCTCGACGCGGTGGCAAAGCCATCCAGCTCGTTCGGATAGGCGTCGGTCGCCAGGACGCGCGAGAGCCCCTCGCCGTTGCTCATTCCGCAATCCCAACCCGCGGCCTGCGCAGCCTCGAACACCTCGACGAACTCCGCGATGTTCAGGAACTCGGAGTAGTCACCGTCGGCCGGGTTGGTCCTGGCGTCGCAAAAAAGGTCGGTCGCGGCGCACGTCTGGTGGTACGCGCCGCCCGGGTTCGCGAAAAGAATGACGTTGAACGGGCCGGCGTCCAGCCCGCCGAAGTAGCCGGCGACCTTTGCGTAGTCGGTCTCGCAGCTCGCCAGCACGCCCTGCGCGTCCTGCACCCCGTCCGGTCCGAGGCCGGGATCGACGTAGACCGAGAAGTGCTCGGTCTGCCCCTGCAGGTTGCCGGGCGTGATCAGCCCGCCCGGATCTCCCGCCACCGCCGCCCCCGGGACCGGAAACGTCCGGCTGAAAACACTCGGCACGTCCTCTCACGCTACGCGGAAACGCGTGCCTGACGCCGGCGCGCCGAATCCATGCCGTGACGACGCCTCGCCGACGCCACACGCGCGGAATCGGTGCCGAGGCGAGCCGATCCAACTTCAGTCTTGACAAGTCCCTCAACGACCATATAATCCGCGGTAAGCGCTTACCGGTAAGCGCTTACAACAAGAGCCGGCCATCCATCGGTTGGAGCAACCAGCATTCATGCCCGACTCGAAAAGGCCAAAAGGTCCGCTCACGATCTACGACGTCGCGAGCAGGGCCGGCGTTTCGATCGCATCGGTTTCCCGGGTCCTGAACAGCCAGGGGACTCCCCGCGCGAGCACCCGTGAGCGCGTCATGCGAGCCGTGACCGAGCTCGGCTTCGTGCCCGACGGTGCGGCGCGTGCGCTCTCCAACGGGCTGAAGGAAGTCGTGGGGGTCGTCTTTCGCCGCGGCGACGAAACCCACTTCGAGGACGAGGACGAAAGCCTTCTCTTCATCGACGTCATCAATCGCGGCATCGACGTCGCCGCGCAGCGCCGCGGCTTCGATGTGCTGATGAGCTCGGTGGGGTTCAACGACGAAAACGCGACCACTCGCATCTCCGGCGTCGCCGGCAAGGCGGACGGGCTCATCCTGCACGACCGCCTGCTGCCCGCGGCCGGCGTCACCCGGCTGGCCGCCGCGGTCCCCATCGTCACCCTGGCCGGGACTCCCGTGCGTGGGGCGATGAACGTCAGGTGCGACAACGAGGCTGGCATGCGCGCGCTGGTCCGGCATCTCGTCGTCGATCATCGATACAAGAGCCTCGCCTACCTGTCGGGCCGCACCGACAGCCCTGACAACCGCGCGCGGGCCCGGGCATTCGAGCTCGAGGCCGTCGCCCATGGTGCTGAGGTCCAGGTCGGAAGCCGGTGGCAGGGAAACTACAGCGCCGCCGGGGGCGCAAAGGTCGTCGACGGGCTGCTCGACGCTGGAGATAAGCTGCCCCGCGCGATCGTCTGCGCCAACGACCAGACGGCGCTCGGCGCTATGCATGCGCTCGCCAGGCGTGGGATCAGGGTCCCGCAGGACGTCGCGGTCACAGGCTTTGACGACGTCCCTGTGGCGCGCCACCTGCATCCGCCGCTGACCACCGTGCGCCAGCCCATGCTGGAGCTTGGCGCGACTGCGTTCGACGTCCTCTATTCCAAGATCAGCGCGGGCAAGGGCGATTCCGACGTGGTGCTGCCGGTCCAGCTCATGATCCGCGAGAGCTGCGGGTGCACAATTCGCGCGACCCGGACGATGCCCGCCGCGACATCGGCGCAGGACGGGCACTGACCATGGGCGTCATCTTCCGCAGGCTTCTCGTGTACCTGCTCGCCGCGTGGGTGGCGATCACAGTCAGCTTCCTGCTCCCGCGCGTGGTCCCAGGCAACCCCGTGGCAGGTGCCGTCGCCCGGGCCTCGCAATCCGGCAACTGCAACGCGCAGTGCGTCACCGCGATCGAGCTGCAGCTCGGCTACAACGTCCACACCAGCCTGTGGGACCAGTACACCCAGTACCTCGGCAACCTCGTGCGTGGGGACCTCGGCCACTCCTGGTCGGAGAACGCGCCGGTCGGAAGTCTCATCCTCTCGTACCTGCCGTGGACGCTTGTCCTGCTGGGCATCTCGACCACGCTGGCCTTTGTCGGCGGCAGCGCGGTCGGAACGCTGATCGCCTGGCGCCGCGGTTCCTGGACTGACTGGCTCATCCCGTTCGCGACTTTCTTCGCCGCGCTGCCTTATTTCTTCCTGGGCATCGTCCTCGTCCTGATCCTCGGCCAGACCGGGACCATGCTGAAGTGGTTCCCGAGCCTGTTCGGCTACGACATCTACGCGACCACCCCGGGCCTCAACCTCCCCTACATCCAGAGCGTCGTCAGCCACGCCGTCCTGCCGTCGGCAACCGTGGTCCTCGCGTCGATGGCCGGATTCATCCTCTCGATCCGCAACCAGGTGATCACGACCATGGACGAGGACTTCGTCCTGGTGGCACAGGCCAAGGGACTGCCCGCGCGCACGGTGGTCTGGTACGCGGTGCGCAACGCGCTCCTCCCGGTGGTCGCCAACTTCACGATCGCCATCAGCCTGATCGTCGGCGGGCAGATCCTGGTCGAGATCGTTTTCAACTACCCCGGAATCGGATTCCACCTGTACGACGCGCTGGGCAAGCTCGACTACCCGCTGGTGCAGGGCGTGTTCGTGGTGATCACCCTGGTCGTGCTGGCCGCCAACCTGATCGCCGACGCCGTCTATGTCGCGATTGATCCTCGGGCGAGGCAGGCGGCATGACGATCGACAGCACAACGCTCACGCAGCCGCCGGCGACGTTAAACCGAGCGCGCGTGCTCCGCCTGCCGCGCTCGCCGAAGGTCATCGCCGGACTGGTCATCCTCGGTGTGTTCGGCGTGGTCGCCGTGATAGCGCGGTGGATCACGCCCTATTCCCCCAACGCGACCGACACGCAGAACTGGGTGCAGCACGTCCTTGTTCCGGGCACCGGTGGCGACACGGGTTTTCCGGCCAGTTACTACCCGCTGCCGTTTGGGCCTTCCGCCGCGCACTGGCTCGGCACGACTGTGTTTGCCCAGGACGCATGGTCACAGCTGCTCGCCTCGACGCAGGCGACCATGTTCGTGGGCCTCATCGCCGCCGCGATCGCGACCGTGCTTTCGATCATCTTCGGTGTCACGGCCGGCTACATCGGCGGGGCGACCGATGAGGGCCTCTCGCTCGTGGCGAACGTCTCGCTCGCGATTCCCGGCCTGCCTCTGCTCATCGTGCTCGCGGATTACGTCCCGGCAGCCGGATCCAGCCTCGTGCTCGTGGCGGCAATCATCGCCGTGACCACGTGGGCGTATACCGCGCGCACGCTGCGAGCGCAAACCCTGTCCTTGCGCACTCGTGACTTCGTCGAAGCTTCGCGAGTCTCCGGAGAGAGCCGCGTTCGGATCATCGCGGTCGAGATCCTGCCCAACCTGGTGCCGATCGTCGCCGCCTCATTTCTCTTCACCACGCTCACGGCGGTCTACGCCTACGTGGCCATATCTTTCCTCGGCCTCGCCGGCTCGCCGACGGGCTCGCCGCCCGGCTTGTGGAACTGGGGCGAGATGCTGCGCGAGGGTTTCGCGAACAACGCGGTTCGCGGCGGCTGGTGGTGGTGGTGGGCGCCGCCCGGGATTTGCGTCGCGCTCCTCGGCACCGGGCTGGCGCTCGTCAACTTCGGGATCGACGAGTTCATCAATCCCCGCCTGCGTACGTCGGGTCTGACCGCGCGAGCGGCGAGGAAAGCTGGCGTCCACGTCAGCACGACGCTCGGCCTGACGCCGGTGATGAGAAAAGCGCCCGCGGCCGCGACCACGACGCCCAGCGCGGGAGACGCGGTGTTGGAGATTCGCGGGCTGTCCGTCGATTACGGATACGGAGCAGAGGCGGTCCACGCAGTCAGAGACTGCGATCTCGTCCTGCGCCGCGGCCGCGTGCTCGGCCTGGCCGGAGAGAGTGGAAGCGGAAAGACGACGCTGGCTCTCGCCGCCATCCGGCTCCTCCGTGCTCCTGCCGTCATCACCACGGGTCAGGTCCTCTTCCACTCGAAGCCATTCACGGGTGATGGCCCGAAGGGAACGATCGACATGCTCGGAGCCGGCCCGCGCCAACTGCGCGATATTCGCTGGTCGGAGATCGCCGTCGTACTTCAGAGCTCGCTCAATGCGCTGAACCCGGTGACCACGATTGGCGCCCAGTTTGACGACCTGCTCCGCGCCCACCGGCCGAGCATGTCTCGCGACGAGCGGTACGCGCGTGGCGTCGAGCTGCTCGACATGGTCGGGATGAACGGCGATCGCCTGCGCAGCTATCCGCATGAGCTGTCCGGAGGCATGCGGCAGAGGGCGATGATCGCGATGGCGCTGGCGCTCGAGCCGCAGGTGATGGTCCTTGACGAGCCCACCACGGCGCTTGATGTCGTAACCCAGCGCGAAATCCTCGAAGAGCTGATGGGGCTGCGCGATCGCCTCGGGTTCGCCGCGCTCTTCATCACCCATGACCTTTCGCTGCTCGTCGAGTTCGCGGATGACATCGCGGTGATGTACGCGGGTCGATTGATGGAGAGGGCGCCCGCGAACTCCATTTTTCGAGCGCCGCGCTTGCCGTACACGCACGGGCTTCTGCACTGCTTTCCGCCCATGCATGGCAAGCGCGTCCCGATGGAGGGGATCCCGGGGTCACCTCCCGACCTCAGGGATCTCCCCTCGGGATGCGCTTTCCATCCCCGCTGCAAGTGGGCGCTCGATCGGTGCAAGCAGGAGGTGCCGGTTCTCGCGTCGATCCCCGGGCCCAACCGCGAGGTCGCGTGCTGGCTGCACCGGAACGGCGCCGCGCCACCGCCGGAGCTCTCACTTCCTGAGCCAGGCGATGTCTTGCGCGAGCGATTGAGCCAGGTGCACACGCCATGACGCCGGCACCGGTCCTCGAAGGCCGCAACCTGACCAAACACTTCTGGGTCAAGCAGGGCAGGGGCATTTTCGCCCGCAAGGCGCCGGTCCACGCGGTGGACAACGTTTCGGTGAGCCTGGACGCGCGCAAGGTCACCGCCTTCGTCGGCGAGAGCGGCGCGGGCAAGACAACTGTGGCTCGGATCCTGGCCGAGATCATCAAACCCGACAGCGGCACGGTGCTGCTCGATGGAAAGCCGGTTCCCGCGGGCCGCCCGCGCTCGTACGCGAGGCAGGTTCAGATGGTATTCCAGGACCCGTTCGCCTCCCTCAACCCGGTGCATCGCGTTCGCCACAACCTGGAACGGCCGCTGAAGATCCACCACCTCGTCAACGGCAGCGCGGAGAAAACGGTCGAAGACCTGCTCGCGCGCGTCGCCCTGAAGCCTCCGCGTCAGTTCGCCGACAAATTTCCACACGAGCTCTCCGGCGGACAGCGCCAGCGCGTCGCCATCGCTCGCGCCCTGGCGGTGAAGCCTCGCGTGCTGATCGCGGATGAGCCCGTGTCGATGCTCGACGTGTCGATCCGCCTCGGCGTGCTCAACCTGCTCGCCGACCTGCGCGACCGCGAAAACCTCGCGATCCTTTATGTGACGCATGACATCGCGTCGGCCCGGTACCTGGCCGACACGATCGTCGTCATGTACGCGGGGCAGCTTGTCGAGGTGGCGCCGAGCGCCGAGCTGACCGACCACCCCGCCCACCCATACACGCAACTACTGCTCTCCGCTGCGCCCGATCCGGATCGGGCGCAGCCTCCCGCTCTGGCGGGGCAGGGAGCGCCTCCCAGCCTGCTCGCGCCGCCGAGCGGCTGCCGGTTTCATCCGCGATGTCCGTTCGCGATGGACGTCTGCAAACGCAAGGCGCCGCCAAGCGTTGCGGTCGCGCCGGACCACGTCGCGGCGTGCTGGCTGCACGTCGACCCGGCCGAGCGGCAGGCGAGTGACAACGGTTCGTTGACAAGCGCATCAGTGGAGAAAGAAACACAAAAGAGGTGAGGAACTTTGAACTGGAGTCTGGCATTTCGGTCTCCGCCCGGAGGCGGAGCAGTAGAGGAAGTGTGGTATCCGCGCGGCGTCCCCATCAACAGTCCACTGCGAGCGCGCAGTGCGTCACGGAGGTGACAGATCTATGAATTGGCGACCTTTGGCAAGTCTGCTCGGCGTGGCCGCCCTGGCGTTGGGCGCCTGCCAGCAGTCAAACCCGGCGACGACCTCGGGAGGCAAGCCCCTGATCGCTGAGCCGACCACCGGGGTTACCTTCTCCGAGGACTTCAACCCGTACGACTCCAACTCGGTTACCTCCGCCATGGGCACGCGGAGCCTGGTCAACGAGCCGCTGGTCGAGTTCGACGAGCTCGACCCGACCGCTGCGGGCATCCACCCCTGGCTGGCCACGGCCTTCCAGTTTGCGAACGGCGGCAAGGACCTTCAGATGACCATCCGCCAGAACGTGAAGTTCAACGACGGCTCATCGTTCGGTCCGGCTGACGTCGCCGCCACTTTCAAGACGGTCGCGAATCCAAAAGCCAACGTGTTTGGCGTCCCCGACCAGGCATCCGACGCGACGGTCTCCGGTAACAACGTCACTCTTCACTTCACCTCTCCGCAGTACACCGCCCTTTCGACCATCCTCGGGCACACCTACGTCCTGAAGGCGTCGGTGGCGACCCAGGTCGCGCAGAACCCGACCATGACGATCAAGGTTCCAGTCGGCACTGGGCCATTCATGCTGGCCAGTTACACCAGCTCGTTGATCAAGTGGAAGCCGAACCCCAGCTACTGGGGCGGGACTCCACCCGAGTCTGAAATCGACACCCCTTCGATTGCGACCAACGCCGCCGCCAGTGACGCTCTCATCAGCGGTCAGCTGGACTGGGCGGGCAACGACATCCCCAACGTCTACGAAAACTACGTCAACCTCAACCCGCTGACGAACCACGCGTGGTTTGCCTCAGGGTCGACGGTCACGCTTTACTTCAACCTGAACGCCGGCAACGGCGGCGCGACAGGCATCAACGAAGCGGCCGTCCGCAAAGCCGTCAGCTATGGCATCGACCGCAACGCCCTGGCGCTGCTTGGTGAGTCGGGCTACGAGCGCGCGGCGAGCTCGTCGAGCGCCCTGATCCTGCCCAACCAGAAGGCCTTCTTGCCCACTGACGGCAGCTTCGCCGGCGACCTCTCGACCGCCGGCAACACACCGGACGCAGCGACGGCCACGGCCCAGAAGCTGCCCGCCGGTATGGACGTCTACGACATCCTCAAGAACGGCGGCTGGACCCCTCCAGCCTCGTCTTCATACAGCAGCGGCACCTTCAAGTCGGGCGGAAACTGCGATGGCAGCAATAACGCCAACTGTTGGACCAAGGGCGGCAAGATAATCAAGTTCTCCGTCTACGATCCAGTCCCGTTCTCCGACTACTGGGAGAACGCGGCGCTCATCTCGCAAGAGCTGCAGCCACTTGGCATGGCCGTGACCACCAAGCCGGCGCAGGGCTACTCGGACTGGAACACCACTCTCACCTCGAACCCCGCCGGATGGCAGACGATGATCCACTGGGGCGCCGGCGGCAGCATCCCCTACACGCAGTACAACGACTGGTTTGCGAGCACCGCCGCGCAGCAGGTCGGCTACTCCAACGCCGACGCCAAATCGGCTCTGACTGCTTACGCGAGCACAGATCCGACTGACACTGCAGCGCTCTACCCGCTTGTCCAGAAGCTCGAGAAGATCATGTCGACCGACGTTCCCTATGCCCCGTTGCTCTACGGCGCCGACTGGAACGTCTACAGCAGCGCGAAGTACACGGGATGGCCAAACCAATCGCATCCCTACATGAACCCCTCCCCGAGCGACCCGCAGATGCCGTACATCCTCATGCAGCTCAAGCCCGTTTCCTAGCGTTCGCGTATCAACAGTCCGGCCGGCGTCCTGCCGGCCGGACTCACCACCCCGCCACCGAGGAGATCGTGGATGACTAGCGCCACCGCCGGTGTCTCGGATGAATCCAGCCTGGTGGCGCGCCTCAGCCTGGAGCAGAAGGTCCGCCTTCTGACGGGTGCCGACGCGTGGGTCCTGCACGGCGAAAGCTCAGTCGGCTTGCGGCCCGTGGTGCTCTCCGACGGACCGGCCGGCGTGCGCGGCGTCCGCTTCGACGCCGCCAATCCCTCGTCATCGCTGCCGTGCCCCGTCGCCCTCGCGGCGACGTGGGACGTGGGGCTCATCGAGGAGCTGACCACGGCGCTCGGCCGTGAGGCGCGCTCCAAGGGTGTGGACGTGCTCCTCGGTCCGACGGTGAACATCATCCGTACGCCTCTCAGCGGCCGAGGCTTCGAGTGCTTTTCGGAAGACCCGCTCCTTACGTCGCGTATCGCGGTCGCTTACGTGCGCGGCGTGCAGAAAGCCGGCGTCGGCGCGACCGCGAAGCATTTCGTCGCCAACGATTCCGAGACCGAGCGCCGCACGTATGACGCGCGCATCACGGAGACCGTTCTCCGAGAGCTGTACCTGCCGCCATTCGAAGCATGCGCCGGCGAAGCAGGCGCCTTCATGGTCATGGCGGCCTACAACTCCGTCAACGGAGCGACGATGACCGCCAACTCGCCGCTGCTCCGCGACCTGCTCAAGGGGGAATGGGAGTTTCCCGGGGTCGTGGTCTCGGATTGGTCGGCGACGACCTCGACGGTGCCCAGCGCGGCGGCGGGCCTCGACCTGGTGATGCCGGGCCCGCACGGTCCGTGGGGCGACAAGCTCGTCGCGGCGGTGCGGGCCGGCAGCGTTGACGAGGCCGCGATCGACGACAAGGTGGCGCGCCTGTTGACCCTGGCCAGGCGCGTCGGCGCGCTCAACGGATACGTGGAGGGCAACGGATCCGGCCACGTCGCGGCGCCGCACTCAGCTCTGATCGAGCCCACGCTCCTGCGCGAGGTCGCCACGCGCTCTTTCGTGCTTTTGAAGAACGAGGGCGGGTTGCTGCCCATGCCCGCCGGCCGTGTCGGCCGGATCGCGCTCATCGGGCCCAATGCGATCGATCCGCAGCTCCAGGGGGGCGGCAGCGTGCGCGTCCACGCCGTGCGGCGTCCCGGCATCGCCGACGCCCTGCGCGACGCGATCGACGCGCAGGTGACCGTCCACCAGGGATCGGTGACCAGCGCGACCATCGCCCTTCCCGCGGAGGGAACGCTGCACGACCCGGTCAGCGGCAAACCCGGCGTGCGCCTGGAAGTTCGCAGCCCGGAGGGAGAGGTCCTGCACGACGCGCCCTATCCGGGCAGCATCCTGACGTGGTGGGACGGCCTGCCCGAGGCGGTTCACCTTCGCGGCGCCGCGGTGACCATGCGGGCGCGCTACCACGCCGAGCTGGACGGGCCGCATGTGGTGGGTGCCGCCGGCGTCGGTCAGATTCGAATCGCTGTCGGCGAATCCGTGGTCGCGGAGTCGACCAGCCTGCAGCCGCGGGACGTGGTGGAGGCGCTGTCGCGACCGCCCGAGCTTCGCGTACCCGTGGAGATGCGGGCGGGTAGCGATGTCGACGTCCGCGTCGAGTTCCGACCCGATTCGCGCTTCGTCACGATGCGGCTTGGCATCGCGCCACACTGGGAGGACGGCCGCCTGATCGAGCAGGCCGCCACGGCGGCCGCCGCGGCAGATGTCGCGGTCGTCATCGTCGGGTCCACGGACGGCACCGAGAGCGAGGGTTATGACCGCGACACCATGGTCCTGCCCGGGCGCCAGGACGAGCTCGTGCGCAAAGTGGCCGCCGCCAACCCGAACACGGTCGTCGTGATCAACTCGGGAATGCCGGTCCTCATGCCGTGGGCGGACGACGTCGCGGCGATCGTCCAGGCCTGGCTCCCGGGACAGGCGTTCGGCGAGGCGCTGGCCGATGTGCTCTCCGGCGACGCAGAACCGGGAGGGCGCCTGCCTGTATCGATGCCTCGCGCGGAGGCCGACTCGCCCGTTTTGCGCGCCCAACCCGACAATGGAACCCTCAATTACAGCGAGGGCCTGCTGGTCGGCTACCGCGGCTACGACCGCACCGGGACCGCCCCGCTGTTTTGCTTTGGACACGGGCTCGGCTACACGGAATGGGAGTACGAGTCGGTGGTGCCCTCGCTGCGCGAACTTCGTCCCGGCGAAGACCTCCACCTCGAGGTCACGCTTCGCAACTCAGGAAAACGCGCCGGTCGCGAGGTGGTGCAGGTGTATCTCGAGCCCGCCACCGACGACGCGGCGCGGCCGGTCCGCACCCTTGCGGCGTTTGGGAGCGTGGCGGCGGAGCCGGGCGAGTCGGTGCGCGTACGGCTGACGGTGACAGCGCGCGCTTTCGCGTGCTACGACGAACCGGCGGGTGCATGGGTGTCGCAGCCGGGAACCTACACGATCCATGCCGGACGGTCGTCGCGAGACCTCAAGTTGCAAACTGAGGTGGTGTTGCAATGAAATAGCGGCGGGGGAGTTTTTCGGCTGCCGGTGGATTCAGTTTTGGGGAGGAGGTCAACCAGATGAGGTTGCGAAGTCTTCGTGCGCTGTTTTTGGCCTGCGTGCTCGCGCTCGCATGGTCCACGACGACAACCGCGGTCGCGGCTGTGTCGGCGACGCCGAGCGCACCGAGCCTCGGCTCCAACGTTTACGTGTTCGACCCGAGCATGACGCAAAGCCAGATTCAAGCGATCGTGAACTCAGTGGCCGCACAGCAGGTCTTCAACGAGTTCGGCACGCAGCGTTACGCGCTGCTCTTCAAGCCTGGGACTTACGGCACCAAGGACAACCCGCTCAGCTTCCAGGTTGGCTACTACACGACGGTCGCGGGCCTGGGCCAGTCACCCGGCGACGTCGTCATCAACGGCGAGATCGAGGTGCTCAACTCGAAATGCGCCGGTACCGGCTCGGACTTCGGGTGCATCGGGCTGACCAACTTCTGGCGCTCGCTGTCGAACCTGACGCTCAATGTCACCAGGTCGAGCAACACGGTTTACGTGCCGAAGCCCGTTGACGGAGAGACCGCCGGGTGCGCCAACTCGAACGAGCTGTGGGCGGTTTCGCAGGCCGCGCCGATGCGCCGCGTCGCGATCAACGACGGGCTGCTGTTTTTGTTCGATTACTGCGCGCCGAAGCAATACACAAGTGGTGGCTTCATCGCCGACTCGAGGTTCTCGGTTGGTGTCATCAACGGCACGCAGCAGCAGTTCTTCAGTCGCAACAGCAACCTCGGCTTCTGGTCGAACCCGGTGTGGAACCAGGTCTTCATGGGTGACACGGGCGCGCCCGCGCAGGGCTTCCCCAACCCGCCCTACACCACGCTCGCGACCAGCCCGGTCACGCGCGAAGCGCCTTATCTCTTCGTCGACGCGGCCGGCGGCTACGACGTCTTCGTGCCGGCTTTGCAGCACAACACGACCGGGCCGAGCTGGGCATCCGGCCCGACGCCCGGCACGTCAATCTCGATCGACCACTTCTTCGTCGCCACGCCGGCGGACTCAGGCGCGACCATCAACGCTCAGCTGCACCGGGGTCAGAACCTGATCCTGACGCCCGGTGTATACAACCTCGAGCAGCCGCTCGAGGTGACGCGACCTGACACCATCGTGCTGGGCCTGGGCATGGCCACGTTGATCCCGCAGCACGGTGCGCCCGCGATGAACGTTCACAGCGACAACGGCGTGCTCATCTCCGGCGTCATCTTCGACGCGGGACCGCACGGCTCGAAGGTGCTGTTGGAGGTTGGGAGCGGCCACGAGCCGAAGAGCGAGAGCACGGCGTCAGACCCCTCAGGGCTCTATGACGTTTTCTTCCGTGTCGGAGGCGCCCAGGCAGGCCAGGTCGACACCGCGCTGATCGTCAACAGCAACAACGCCATCCTCGACGACATCTGGGCTTGGCGCGCTGACCACGGCAACGGCGTCGGGTGGACGACCAACACGTCAGACACAGGCGTCATCGTCAACGGCGACGACGTGACCGCAAACGGCCTGTTCGTCGAGCACTTCCAGAAATACGAGGTGATCTGGAACGGCAACGGTGGGACCGACGTTTTCTTCCAGAACGAGATGCCCTATGACGTGCCGAACCAGGACGCGTGGATGGAGGCGCCGGGCGTCGACGGGTACGCTGCATTCAAGGTCGGATCCAGCGTGACGAGCTTCCATGGTTACGGAATGGGCAGCTACAGCTTCTTCAACCAGGGAAAGGACATATTCGCGGAGCGCGCTTTCGAGGTCCCCGATTCGCTTCCCGCCGGCAGCCTGCACGACCTGCTCACGATCTTCCTCGACGTGGTCAACGGCAAGGGCGGCATCCTGCACGTGGTCAACGAGACCGGAGCATCATCGACCGCGGCCAACGCCGACAAGGTTGTGCCGGTGGTCAGCTACCCGTAAGTTCTGAGACCGGGCGGCGTCAGCCGCCCGGTTCACCCTCAACGCCGCCTATTTCAAAAGCAGGTTGAGCGATGCGCCGGCTATGTCCGGATGGGCGCGGAGTGCGGACAGGATTGCCGGGCCCGAGAACTTCCTCACGTCGTACTGGCAGATGACGGCGCACGGAAAACGCCTCGCCATCGTGTTGAAGGCGACCTCGTAGGCGAGCATCTCCTGCTCGGACTCGAAGTTCTCCCGCTCCGAGACCATCTCCCCGACCGCGCGGAGCACGGCCACGTGTCGGTCCATCGCCGACCACATCGCTTGCTCCCAGTACGCGAGCGCCGCGGCCACGGTGCGGCCGGGCGCGCCGACGACCGTCAGCAGTCCGGTCGCGAGGGCCGCGTCCACGTCGAGGCCCTGCATCTGGTCCAGCGCGATGAGATAGGTGGCGAGCTCTTCGCCCTGGGCGATGAGGAAGCAGGGCTGGCCGGCCCGAATGCCGTCAGCCAGGAAAGGCGCCGTCAACCGGACCCGGCCGGGATCGGAGTCATAAAACGCGGCGAGGTGGATCGGCACGTCGTATGACCGGCCGCCGAGGATGACCTGGGGCTTCTCGGACATCTTCCCGACCGGCTCGGCCCGAGCCTCCCGCGGAGCGCTGTCGATGTGCTCCGGCTTGAACCTGCGCTCCCGGCGCTTCCCGACCCGCTGCACAGGCAGCAACCCACGATCGCTCCAGCGGCGAACCGAGGCTTCGCTCACTCCGAGGCGCTCCGCGGCCTGCCGCGTGCTGAGCCAGGTCGTACTCATATCTCTCAGAGAGATATTATGAGTGATAGCTGGTTGACGGCCCGGGAGTAAGGTGAAGTTAATAAATGGCTAGAGGAGCGTTCGCTCGACGCGGACGGCGAGAGGTGGATTTGAGCGGCGGCCGGCTTTCCGAGATCGTCCGCCGTGGCTTCATGGCCAGGCTCGCGCCCGACCTGGCCGAAGAGTTGCTGGTGTCCGCGCGGTCCGCCTCGTACCCGACAGGCACGATCATCGCCTCGTCGTTGGAGCAGCCCGGCCCGGCCATCCTGATGTCCGGCTTTCTGCGCTACTTCCTCTCGGTCCTGGATGGCCGGCAGCTGACGATCCGATATCTCACGCCGGGAGACCTGGTCGGCACCACGCTCATGCAGCAGGCCAACGTGACCGCGCATATCGAGATGCTCGAACCGAGCGTCCTCCTGCACCTGGACGCGGAGCGTTTTGCGGCGCTGGCGGCGCGCCGGCCGGAGCTCAACACAGCCCTGGTCGACGAGCTGATAACCCGGCTGCGCCTGGCTTACCGAGCGCTGGCCGCCCACGCCTTCCTGAGCGTGCGCACCCGGGTGGCGATCGATCTGATCGAGCGCGCGAATATCTGCGGACCCATGAGTGAGGGGCTGCGGATCGATGTGACCCAGCAGTCCCTGGCGGACGCGACGGGGTCAGTCCGAGAGGTGGTGTCGCGTGCGTTGGGCCAGCTCCGCCGCCAAGGTGTCGTCGCCCGAAATGGCGATGGGGTGACCGTGCTGGACCCAGAAGGTCTCAGGCGGGCGGCGGGGCTGTGACCAAAGTCGACGCGATGCATGTCCTTAGTCACTGCAACGAGGCATGAACCCGATCAGGGTCGCAGGCGTGGAATTTGATTCGTCCGGCGGGGACGAGCGGCTGGCTGCGCTCAGCCGGGACCTGAGTGAAACCGCGCTTGACGTGACCGCAATCCTTACGACGTCGACCTCGACCTTGAGCCGGATCAGGCCGGCTACGTGGGTCGCGGTCATCATGAACCCCGACCCAGGCACGTCGCGGGTGGTGGCCGCCGATGTCGGGGCCCCGGCCATGGCCGACTACATCGATCGATACATGGCCGCGCTGTTCGAGCCTGGCCGCACGCCGACGGCGGGTCTTTCGCAGCAGGTCATCGAGTCGGGGAGCCCGGTCTTGAACCCCGGCGTGCCATTGAACGACTTCATCAAGATGCTCTCCACAGAGGGCCAGGCCTTCATCCGGGCCAACCCACCGCCGATGGAGGTCGAGTCGATTGGCGCCTTGATCGCTCCCATGCGCGTGGGGGGCGCCACGATCGGGACGCTGGGAATGCTCGACTGGCGTCGCAATCCCCTCCTGGTGGAGGCCGACGTGCCCTGGGTGCAGGCGGTTGCCGATCGCGTCGCGCTGTCCGTCGAGCACGCAAGGCTCGTCGCGACCACGCACGACCGGGTCGAACGGATGGACCTGATCCGGGCCATCGCGCTGGCGAACAGGTACGGCCAGGACCTTCGGCTCACGCTCAGGGTGATGGTGGAGCAGGTGACCGCCCGGCTCGCCATCGACGCGGCTGACATCCTGCTGCTGACCGAGCCTGGCAGCGAGCTGGTCGTCGTGGCCAGCGCGGGGTTTCGGTCCCCTTCACTCCCTGACTACCGCTTGTCGGTCGACGCCGACATGCCTGCCCAGGCCACCTCGCGACCGCATGTGGATCACCTCGCGGACCTCGATCGCGCCGGCCGGAACCCGCGCCGGTCGCTGTTCGCGCGGGAGGGCTTCCGGACCGTTCTTCGCGTACCCCTGCACGCTCGCAACAAGCTGCTGGGCGTGCTCGAGCTCTACAACCGATCGCTCGTCGACTGGGATCAGGACTGGCTCGACTTCTTCGAGATGCTCGGTGACCTGGCTGGAGTGGCGATCGATTACGCCGTCCTCGCTGCGCCCGGGGATGCGGGACGCCGCATCACGGGCACCCCTCAACCGGAGCTGAGCGATCTCGAGACGGACATGCTGCGCCTGATCGTGGAGGGGTTCACCAACGGCGAGATCTCCAACCGGTTGCACCGCAGCGCGAACACCATCAAGTTCCACGTCCGTCGCATCCTGGAGAAGACGGGCACCGCCAACCGAACAGAGCTCGCGCGCCGCGCCACGCGAGAGGGCTGGCTCTAGGGCAGTTGGCGTCCCCCTTCATGGGGAGGTGTCGGCGAGCCGGCGGAGGCCGGTGCGCTACTTGAAGGCATCGAGGACCAGGGTCCAACGCTCGATCCGAACTGGGGTCAGCATGCCGTTGGCCGACCAGGGATCCTCGGCCATCCGCCGGCGGATGACGGCTTCAGACTCCGCCTCCACGATCCACAAAGTCTCGCGGTCGCCCTCGAGTGGCCCAACCTGGAGCACGAATCCTTCCTCAAGGAGGCCGTCCATGTAGCGTGCGTGCCCGTCCCAGCCTTCCTGCTCGCGCATGTCGCGAGCGAAATCCCAGGGCCCTCCCCGCCGGACCCTGACCACGTATCGCGCCACTAGTCCACGACCAGCGGGACCAGCTCAAACCGGTTCACGTCGACCAGCCCGCGATCCGTGATCTTCAGCTCCGGGATGACCGAGAGGGCGAGGAAGCTCAGGCACATGAACGGGGCCTCCCACGTCACGCCGTTGTGGCGCAAGACCTTCTCCATACCGAGCATCTCCTCGTGCACGGCGCCCAGCGGCGCGTCGCTCATCAGGCCCGCGACCGGCAGCGCCAGCTCGGCCTTCACCCCGCCACCTTCGACCACGACGACTCCGCCACCAAGCTCGGCGAGCCGGCGGACGCACAGCAACATGTCCGAGTCGTCGACGCCGATCACCACGATGTTGTGCGCGTCGTGCGCGACCGTCGACGCGAATGCGCCTTTCTTCAACCCGACGTTGGTGGCGAATCCGATGCCGATCCGCCCGGTCGCGTGGTGGCGCTCGACGACCGCGATCTTGACGAGGTCGCGAGCGGGATCCGCGACCAGCACTCCGTCCTTGGCCGTCGGTTCCACGATCTCGCTGCCGGTCACGAGCTGGCCGGGGATGACCCGCATGACCCGGATATGCCGTGCCCGGCCGCGCACGGCGAAACTTGTCTCCCCAAGAGCGCCGACGTTGACTGTCTGCCTTACCCATTCCGGTATCTCGATCGGCTGATGCATCGGCTCCGCACCGCGTTTGAGCACAACCCGCGGCTTGAAGGTGGTGAGGTCCTCCAGCACCACGACGTCGGCCTGATAGCCAGGCGCGATCGCGCCAAGGTGAGCAAGGCCGTGGTATTGCGCCGGGTGCAGCGTCGCCATCACGAGCGCGTCTTCGGGTCGGACACCATGTGCGACGGCGACCCGCAGCATCTGGTCGATGTGGCCTTCGTCGACGAGAAACACCGGCTCCCTGTCGTCGGTGCAGAACATGCAGCGCTCGGGCCCATGCTCGAGGACGAGCGGAAGCAGGTCGACGAGGTTGCGGGCCGCGGATCCCTCGCGGAGCATGATCCACATTCCGAGCCGCCGCTTCTCCAGGGCCTCGGCGTACGTGGAGCACTCGTGGTCGGAGGCGATGCCGGCCGCAACGTAGGCGTTGAGCTGGTGTCCGCGCACCCCGGGTGCGTGGCCGTCGACATGCGCGGTGAGTCCTGTCTCCAGCTTGGCGAGCTCGTTCCGTTGCCCGGCGATGACGCCGGGAAAGTTCATCATCTCGGCCACGCCGATGGTCCTGTGGCGCCGCAGGAGTCCAGCCAGGTCACCCTCGGTGAATGCCCGGCGAGGTGACTCGAGCGGCGATGCCGGAACGGTCGAAGGTGCCATCACGAAGACGTCGAGCGGCACGCGATCGCACGCGTCGAGCAGCCAGTGCACGCCGTCTGTGCCAAGCACGTTGGCGATCTCGTGCGGATCGGCGACCACAGCCGTCGTGCCATGCGGCAAGACCGCACGCGAGAACTGGTCGACCATGAGCTTGGAGGACTCGATGTGCACGTGGGCGTCGATGAAGCCCGGCACCACATACGCGCCTCGGGCGTCGATCTGCTGGCGCCCGCGGTAAGTCCCCAGACCCGCCACGAACCCGTCGGCGATCGCGACGTCCGCGTCGATCCATTCTCGGGTGAAAACAGAGAAGACCCTTCCGCCCGTGAGCACCAGGTCGGCGGGCTCGTCACCTCTGGCCACCGCCAGCCGCCGCGAGATCATTGACTGCAAAGTATTGCGCCGCCTGGCGGCTAAGAAGCGCGCGGGCCGGCAAGCAGGCCGCCAGCAGCGGCCGGCATGGGCCCCAGGCGCCCGACGATCACGAGGCTATGCCGTGCCTGCCTCCCAGCGAGGGCGAAGCTCGGCGAGGACCGCGTCGACGGCGTCGATGAACTGGTCGATGTCGTGCTCGGCCATCGGCGTCGACAGCGCACCCATCCCGCGCGGCGCCATGAGGACGCCGTGGTTCACGAGCCCGAGAAAGAAGTCACGCGTGCGCTTCTTGTTCGCGCCGGCGACACCTCTGTAGTCGACCACGGGCCGCTCGGTGAAATGGAGCGCGAACATGGAGCCGGCCGAATTGACCTGCACCGGGACGTGGTGTGAGGCGAAAACCTCGGCGAGAAGCTCCGCGACGCGCGCGCCCTTGCGGTTGAGCTCCTCGTAGACGTCGGGTGTCAGCTCGGTCATCGTCGCGAGCCCCGCCGCCATTCCGAGCGGGTTGCCGTTGTAGGTGCCGCCTTGAGCGATGTTCTCTTCACGTCGCGGGTCCAGCAGCTCCATTACGTCTCCGCGGCCTCCGAATGCGGCGACCGGCAGGCCGCCGCCGATGATCTTGCCCATCGTCGTGAGGTCGGGTGTGATGCCGTACATCTGCTGCGCGCCGCCGGGCGCCACCCGCAGCGAGATCACCTCGTCGAAGATCAGCAGGATGCCAAGCTCTCGGGTCAGCGTTCGCAATCGCTCCAGGAAGTCGATCGAAGCCGCGATCACGCCACCCGCCCCGATGATCGGCTCGAGGATGACCGCCGCGAGGTCACTACCTTCGCGGCGAATGATGGTCTCGGCGGCGTCGGCGTTGTTGAACGGAAGCACGACCGTGTTTTCGAGAACCCATTCGGGCGTGCCCCTGGAGTCCGGCCGCGGGATCGGCGCGTCGGGTGGGCCGGCGTCGGAGAGTGCAGGATGCGTGCTGACCTCGGCGTAGTCATGGGTTCCGTGGTAACCGCCTTCCATTCGGGCGATCTTGCTGCGGCCGGTGAAAGCCCGGGCCAGCCGCATCGCGAACATCGTGGCCTCCGTGCCCGAGTTGCAGAACCGAACGGCATCGAGGCTGGGGACGCGCTCGCAGAGCAGCGTCGCCAGCTGCACCTCGACCGGGTTCGCTGCGGCAAAGCCGGTGCCCCGAGCCGCCTGACGGCGGATCGCCTCCACGACCTTCGGGTGGGCGTGGCCGAGGATCATCGCCGTGTAGTTGCCGAGCATGTCGATTCGCTCGGCGCCGTCGACGTCCCACACGCGGCAGCCCTCGCCGCGCTCGATGAACAGGGGGTAGGGGTCGAAATAGGTCGTCGTGCGCGTGGTGCCACCTGGCATCACGGCCTGCGCCTTCTCGTGAAGGGCACGCGAGCCGGGAGTTGTCCTGCGGTAGGTCACCTCAGGATCGGCGGTCACTGCCCGTGAGGCTACAACAGCACCTCCAGGCCCGGCGCGTACCATACGACCAGCCCGATCGAGCGAGGGCGTCGCGGGCAGGGGTGGAAGTCAACTCGAAGGAGTCGCCATGAACTCGACGACTGCGGACGCGACGCGTCTCACAGAGCACGAATCCGAGCAGGTCGACCGCGCGAACGCATCGGGACGCAAGCCCGTGGTTTTCATCCACGGCCTCTGGCTTCTCCCGAGCAGCTGGGACCGTTGGGCGGCGCTGTTCGAAGACGCCGGCTACACGTCCTTGTCGCCGGGCTGGCCGGACGACCCCGAAACCGTCGCCGACGCCAAGGCGCATCCAGACGTGTTCGCCGGCAAGACGGTGGGCCAGGTCGCCGATCACATCGACGGGATCGTGCGGCGTCTGAACAAGAAGCCGGCGGTGATCGGCCACTCGTTTGGTGGGCTGCTCGCGCAGATCATCGCGGGACGCGGTCTCGCGTCGGTGACGGTTGCCATCGACCCCGCGCCGTTCCGAGGCGTGCTTCCGCTCCCCATCTCCGCGCTGAAGTCGGCGTCGCCTGTCCTGCACAACCCGGCCAATCGAAGCAAGGCCATCCCACTGACGTACGAGCAGTTCCGCTTCGCGTTCGCCAACGCGGTCAGCGAGCAGGAGGCCAAAGAGCTGTACGACACATATGCCGTCCCGGCGGCGGGCGCTCCCTTGTTCCAGGCCGCCACCGCGAACCTGAACCCCTGGACCGAGGTCAAGGTCGACACCACGAATCCCGACCGAGGGCCGCTGCTGATCATCGACGGGGAAAAGGACAACACCGTTCCGTGGGCGATCGCCAACGCCTCGTTCAAGCGTCAGAAGCGCAACGCCGGCGTGACCGAGATCAAGAAGATCACGGGCCGTGGCCACGCGCTCACCATCGACAGCGGCTGGAAAGAGGTCGCGGAGACCGCGCTCGCCTTCGTCCAGCGTTTCGCCTGAGCGAAGGCAGCACCGGCTCGACGCTCGACCACCTCGAGGGTGGTCTTTCCGGTGCGCGGTATGACGCTGGCCGGCTGATCGGTCTGGACCCGGCCGACCAGCGCCCACTGCTCGCCCGCTACGACCTCGATCGAGCGGCCCAGACCCTGAGG
>Ga0209806_1000175_pt1 | contig 40268 bp, 17 predicted proteins | sample GraSoiAngelo_152_FD_186166 | JGI IMG/M metagenome (GOLD analysis project Ga0209806, IMG submission 186166) | Grasslands soil microbial communities from the Angelo Coastal Reserve, California, USA - 14_1009_12_30cm (SPAdes) (version 2) | ecosystem: Environmental > Terrestrial > Soil > Grasslands ... | reverse complement strand
GCTCCTCTCCCTCTTCTCACAATGATGCCCTTGTTCACCAAAAGACTGAGAGAATAGCCCACAGTGTCTTTATCCATGAACTGCTGGGCAGCAATCCCGCTCGGTTTGATATCTGAAGATCGAGCGAGTGCCCTGAGCACCTTCACCTCAGAAGGCGTCAAATCGTCAACGAATTCCTTGAAAGAAAGCTCGCCCTCCTTTCGAAGCACTCCTTCAACTACACCTGATAATTTCTCGGAACTCAGATCATTGAGCCCTTGAAGCTGAATCTCACTTCCGAGTAGTTGAAGGTTGTATGGGATGCCACTGGTGATTCTATAGAGTTGTTCCCTGACGGCGTCCCTTGTGAACTTCAGACCTGGTAAGTAGTGTTGAAGAAACTCTTTGTACTCGGACTCGGAGAATGGCTCGATCTCGCGTAGTAGAAGCTGTTTGTAGAATGGAGCGCTCTGCTTGGCGACAAGATTTCGCATGGTCTGGCGATATGAGCCAGAAATGACGAGTTTCGTGCGCTTGAACCCCTCGTAGAGAGTCCGAATCAGCTTGATCATACTATCGCCGATCTTCTGGTTCTTTGCCCCGTACGTTAGATCCACCAGCGAAGGGAACTCGTCGACGATCAGGACTGAGTTCGTCCTAGTCATCTCTCCTAGATGCTCAATCAGCGAAAAGCATCCAGTCAACGCATCGTCAACATCACTTGCTTCCCTTCTCACGTAGGATATTGAAACTTCGAGGTCGTCTGCGACCTTTGCTGACAACTTTAGGCTGTTTAGAAATCTCGTTAGGGCAGCTTTGCCCGTGACAAGGAGCTCTTCAAACTTGAACTTTGCGGGCAATCTGTTTCGGAAAGCGTTAAGGGCTGCACGATTCGCCACCCTGACAAATTCGTCTATCGTATTCGGCGAGACACGCCATACAGACACATAAGCTACCGGGACCTTTCTGTTCTCTGTTAGTCTCCGTTCGACTTCTTTTAGGATACTCGTCTTCCCAATCCTTCGAACTCCGGAGAGTGAGTAGCCGATCTTGTTCCTGGATGAGAGTTGATTAACCAGCTCTGAGGTTATTTCTTTTCTTCCTACGAAGTCATCCGCCAGCGCGGGCGTGAGTGTGAAAGCCAAGACAGATCGCTATAATTGTAAACATTACACGTTTTAAACTTTAAACGGTTATTGGGCACCGTAAAGTAGTTTGCTCCAGAGAAGCTCCTGCCTGCACAACGACGCTCTTTGGTGAGTTTTCATTCATGTAAACTCAGGCGAACAGGGCGACACGCTCTGTCTGAATGAAATTTGCCCTATATGTACTAGTAAACTGGGGTCCAAATCCCACCCCCCGCACCAATGAAGATCTTCTGGGACTTGCTATGCGGTGGCTCTCAACGTTCCAATTGCTTTGAGACTTGAATAGGCTGTTTGTTGTCGGACTGTCTTGGTCTTTCGGAGTAGCTCGCCGCTTTGCTGGATTCGATCATCGAATTTCTATCGCTTTCTGCTTTTGGGTATCTTGTTAGAGACTCTCTTCTCAAGGACGACGGCTCCGATACCCACGGACGATACTCCTATGACGACGGAGGCCATTATTGTCTGGGGAAAGTCGTCAAACGTGGTGGTTATGGTATCACCTTCAGCTATTGACCTCCTTGGTGCATTGATTTGAGATTCCAAGCTGTAGAACAGGCCATAGTTGACGATTGCCAAGCCTCCTGGTTGCGCTCCGGGCTCGTTGAATGTCTTCGCGATGCTCATCCCAAGACTTGAACCCGCGTTGAGGGTCCAAACAAGACTGTTTGAGCTGAAATCGTAAGCTTTGGACCAGGATGATATCGGTGGGGAGAGCCGAGAGAAGTTCAAAACGTCGAATGATTTGGCCGCTGCCAAGAACAATTCGGGCGTCGATGTCTTCGCGTTGACCCGATAGGACACTTGAACGAAGGTACTTGAGACCTGCTGGGAAGCAATCTGTTCTGCGGGTAAACCTATGTACTTAGGCCCGAGATTATTGACCTCGACTCCCCCTATGAGGAGGTCCGATCCGACGACGAAGGACTTCCAGGAAAGGTCCGCCTGCTCGCCTCCGAAGCGAGACGTATAGACGCCGGTTACATCGTATTTCATGGTTAGATTAAACCACTGGATGCTGGTTAGGTTCGACCAATTCGATACGGCCACGGACATGACTAGATTGCTGACATGGGCGCTTTGACTCTTCGAGTTAAGAGCCTGCTGCACGGCAAGCGTAGCATTCGAGGCATCGGATCCTGCTAGCACCCCGCTAATCGCGGGCAGAGAGAACGAACTCTGCAAAACGGTGAAATTCTGCAACAAAGACAGAGTCAAGGATACCGAAGCCGTTCCGTCCCTGATACCGATCGCATAGTCGGTGGAAGGATGGGAGGCGTTCGCGACAGGAGGGGAGAATGCCAAAGCTACCAGGAGAAGTGCTGCGAGACTAGCGTATCCTATGACGCGCATCTTCACGGTTCACTGACTTGCTGAATTATTCAATAACGATGCTCTTAAAGGAAACGCAGCCGTAATAGGCATCAGGGAGAACCTTGGGCAAGGCCTTGAAGAAACAGTCTCGCGGACTTCGGGACCCGAGGATTCAGTGGTCGATCGCGCTGATTGTGATAATGATCACAGGAGTCTTCCTCTATATCTCATACCTCCCCGATCTGCAAGTCGGGGGATTGAAGATTGACTGGCGAGTCAAACTCCATATCGTCGACTACAGATATAATATCAATTCTACGCCGCCCTCAGGGATAGGCGCTCCATGGGGGCAATACTGGTTCAACCACACCTACGACAGACTGAACGGAGTATGGGTCGGGCCTCCAGACTACGCTCCGATTAACACCAGGGATGACACTGGTACGATCTACGTTCAGTCCGCGGTATGCTGCCCGGCCTATGTTTTCACCTTAAGCTATTTCTTCAGCGAGTGGGGACAAACTCTCACCAAGACTTGTGTGGGCAACTATTGTTACTCGCCCGGAGAGACCATCACATACGACACTAACGACGATAACATTTTCCAGACTGGAGAGCCGGTAATCCATGCCGCCGGAAACATCGCCCCCGCATCGAATACGGTTCTGAAAACGGACCCTCACTTAAGATTCATCGGTCCAATCAACAGCGTCTCGTGGAGCTCCGGCGACCCAATTGTCTATGATACGAACAACAATGGAATATACGATGCGGGCGACGTTCTGGTGTCCGTTTCTGAACCGCCAAGAGGTTCAACCCTGACCTTCGATCCGAAGATCAAATATGTAGACTCGAATTCCGATGGCACTTACAATTTTCCGGTGACGCCTCCAGTCCTTGTTTCAACGAAAGATACAAGTCGATGCGACCCTTCAGTGCTAGGTCTGTCCGACAAATACGATTGGACAATATGGGAGTGGAGACCAACTCTTGCGGCGGCGGCAAACTGCTTCCCGACCAGTGGGGTCTAAACGTCCGGGCTAAGCGCCCGGCTGCGCCTTCAGGCTTGCATTGATCGTATCGGGCAGGGACTGTACGGGTTTCCTCTAGCTCAGCAGAGGCGTGTCGAAGAGATGACATGCCGCCCAGTGCCCTTTCTCTATCTCGACTAGTGGTGGGTCCTCCACTAAGCATCGCTGGTGAGCGTAGGGACAACGGGTGTGGAAGTGGCAACCAGGGGGAGGAAATATCGGGCTGGGAATCTCGCCGCTGATCACTTCCCCGATTCGCTTGGACGCGGGATCGGGTACGGGAACGGCCGCGATCAGCGCCTTCGTGTATGGGTGCATGGGGTGATTTATGACAGCCTCTACCCCTCCAAGCTCCACGATCCGGCCGAGGTACATCACTGCTATTCTGTCGCACATATGGCGTGCGAGGGCGAGGTCGTGAGTAATGTAGAGGAAGGAAGCGCCTCGTTTCTGGACTAGTGCCAGCATCAGGTTAAGAATCTCGGCTCTGATGGAGACGTCAAGCATTGAAACAGGTTCATCAGCGACCACGAACTCTGGATTAAGGACGAACGCACGGGCTACTGCTATCCTCTGCCTCTGCCCCCCGCTCATCTCGTGGGGAAACCTTAGCATGAACTCTTCGGGAGGCAGAAGTTCTACTTCCCGGAGAATCTGTTTGACTCTCTCCTCTAGCTCCTCATCGTTCTTAGCCACCCTCTGGATTCGGAGAGGTTCAGCGATAATGTCCTTGATCGTCATACGAGGGTCGAGGGATTCGAAGGGATCCTGAAATATGATTTGCATTTCACGACGGAGGGGCTTGAGCTGCTTAGATGTTAGATCAGTTATGTCCTTACCCTTGTAAGTAATCTTGCCCTCTGTGGGGCTTGCCAAACGGAGAAGCAGACGACCAGTAGTGGTCTTACCGCTGCCGCTTTCTCCGACGAGCCCGAAGACCTCGCCTTTCTTCACATTGAAGCTTATGCCGTCCACAGCCTTCACTGAGATATCTGACCTGGCGACGAGAGTCTCGAAAAATCCCCGTTTTATCGGGAAGTATTTCTTTAGGTCCGAGGCAGAGACTATTACGTCATTTTCCAAGCGTGTTCGCCTCATTCAGTCCTCAGTACAGATAGCATGATACGTAGTGCTCGCCAGAGCCCATCCTCTTCGCTTCGGGAAATTTGGTCTTGCAGATTTCCATGACGAAGGGGCATCGGGGAGAGAATGGGCAGCCTGGTGGCGGGTTCAACAGATCCGGTGGCTGCCCTGGGATCGAGACAAGTTTCTTTTTCTCGCCCTTGATGCTCGGGAATGCGCCAAGCATGCCTTGGGTATATGGGTGAAGAGGTTCTTTGAAAATCTCGCCAATCTCTCCATATTCGACCACGTGCCCTGCGTACATTATCGCGACTTTCTCACAGACTTCGGCAACGATCGAGAGGTCGTGGCTGATCAACATCATGGAGAGGCCGAGTTTCTCCTTGAGGCCTCGCATCAACTGTAAGACCTGAGCCTGAACGATTACATCGAGAGCTGTTCCCGGTTCGTCTGCGATCAAAAGTTTTGGGTTTGAGGCAAGGGCCATGGCGATCAGGGCTCTCTGACGCATGCCTCCGCTGAACTCGTGGGGATAGTTATCCAGACGGGACGACTCAACGCCTACCATCTCGAACAAGGATTCAGCTCGTTTTCTCGCGTCAGCTCCGGGAAGATCCGGTTCGTGGGTCTTAATCGCCTCGATTATCTGGTCACCGACTTTGAAGACTGGGTTCAGAGCGTTCATTGCACCTTGAAAGACGATGGATATTCCCTTCCATCGGATGTGCCTCATCTCTTTGTCAGTCATAGGAACTAGGTCCGTGCCCTCGAACAGGATTTTGCCTCGCCGGATGCGGCCGCCTCTCGGGAGAAGTTTTAGTATGGATAACGCGACAGTAGTCTTTCCACAGCCGGATTCTCCGACGACACCGAGAGCTTCTCCTTTCTCTACTGAGAAGCTGACGTCTTCAGCCGCTTTGACCCAGCCCCTGAGAGTTCGATAATTTGTCGTCAGGCCGTCTAGCTGTAGAACTGGCATCTATTTTCTCCCCCGGGGGTCCACGCGGATTGTACCTTGTCCTCAAAGATAAGTCTTGGGCAGATTGAGCGTCGTTGATTCTTGAAGAATCCGCGCCAACGCGGGCATATGACTAGCGGCGCCTTCTAAGCCGCGGATTGAACAGTTCGTCCAGGGAGTAGCCGACGAGGATAAAGGCGAGGGAAAGCAAGGCTATTCCTACGCCAGGTGGGACAACCCACCACCAAGCTAGACCGCCGTGGGATTCGTTGGCAAGCTCAAGCATCTTGCCCCAAGTGATCGCGCTATTGTCCCCTAGCCCCAAAAAGCTTAGAGCGGCTTCTCCTACAATTGCGGCCGGAACTGAGAGTGCTAAGTTGACGTAGGTTAGTCCCACGATGTTCGGGAAAATGTGACGCGATAGAATGTAGCCTGTTCCTGCGCCCGAGGCTTTCGCTGCCTCTATGAAGGGCCTCTCCCTGAGGCTAAGAACTTGGGACCGTACCAGGCGGGCGAAACCCATCCAGCCAAGAAACCCGAGGATTATGATGATGTTCAAAAGAGATGACCCAAGAACTGTGGCCAGGACTATCAGCAATGGCAGGCTGGGAATAACCAGCATCATATCGGTGAACCGCATCAAGATTTCATCGACAGCTTTGCCCAAGAAGCCGGCCATTAATCCTATGACGAGACCCAGACCGATGCCGATGCCCGTGGCGACCAGCCCAACCATTAGAGAGAGTCGAGCGCCGTAGAGGAGCTGGCTAAAGATATCCGCACCCTGGGCATCCGACCCTAGCAATCCGAAAGAGTTTCCGAACAGGCTCATCGTGAGTTTCGTCACCACAAACTCGGCCTGGAACGGACCTTGGGGAAGAGTAAGCATCAACACTAGCGAGTAGGTTCCCTTTCCTGAGAAGATGACCTGACCTAGGTTGGTCCCGGCGACGAATCCCAATCTTTGTTCCAAACCAAAGGACTGTAGCTCTTGATGATATTGCTGACCAGAGGTCACTAGAGATGAGTTCCACAGAGGCCCATATTGGCCTAAATCTTTCCGTTCCATGAATACGATTGCATTGGCTGGTCGAGTCGCACTTACGCCGGTCGGGATGATGCTAACAGTGCCTTCGAATTCCAGTGGTGAAGCGGAATACGGATAATTGAGAGTCTTCGCAATGAGGATTGTTCCCCCTGAAGTGGAATTGACGTGAACATCAATAGCGTCTGGTCCAGCCAGAGTTGACTGGAGACTCAGTCCGGTTCCTGTCGTGTTCGTGGAAGCGGCTAGACCGCCGAACTGGATGTTTTGACTGTACCTAGTGGCCCCGAAGACATAAGCGGTCCAAGCCGGAGGGACAAGCCCGGCTGCGACCTTTTCCGTAGGGTAGCTGGTTGTCAGAATAGGAGCGGCCGCGGCGCCGACGATGAATATGATTAGAAGGAGCATCCCGGAGAAGGCCAAGCGGCTCTTGGTGAGGAGTCTTAGGAAGTTCTTGAGCCTAACTAGGATGAATGGCACTCGCGATTTGTCGGACATGTGTACTTGTCACTCGTACTTTATGCGAGGATCGAGGACTCCTAGTAGTATGTCCGCGACGAAATTGGCTGCAATGACACAAAGTGCTATGATGTAGAACATTGCTTGCATCACAGGGAAGTCTTTGTAGCCTATTGCGCTGAAAATCCAGTGTCCGAGCCCGTCCCAGTTGAACACTGTTTCAGTGATGATTGCTCCTCCTAGAAGGCCGCCGAAGGCCAGCGCAGCGTTGGTCACGATTGGGAGTGACGCATTCTTGAGGGCGTGTTTGAAGAGCACTTTTCGCTCGGAGAGACCCTTGGCCCTCGCAGTGGTAATGTAATCCTCACTCAGCGATTCTAGCATGGTTGCACGGGTGAGTAATAGATGCCCGCCGTAGAAGTACAGGGTCAGAACAAGGGCAGGAAGGAATAGGTACTGTGCCCTAACTGCGAGGTACACAAGCAATGGAGGCGGCGTTTGCCAGGTGAACGGAATGACGCCACCCGGTGGGAACCAGTGAAGGTTCTGAGCGAATATCAGGATGAACAATAGTCCCATCCAAAACGTTGGAAGCGAATAGGTGACCAGCGATGTCGTGACCCAGCCTGTGTCGAAAAGCGTTCCGCGTTTTGAGGCCACGAAAACGCCGAGAAATATTCCAATCAGCAAGGAAAACACTGTAGATACGCCAAGCAGGATTAGGGTGTTGTACAAGCGGCCGGTCTGGATCATGTCTTGGAAGATAGGATGACCGGACTGGTACGATACGCCGAAATTGAAGGTGAGCATGTTGACGAAGTATGTTTGAAATCGTTCCCACGGTGTCGCCAAGGTGCAAGCATTCGTGGCCGGGTTAAAGTGGCTGCATAAACCGAACTGGTTTTGATATTTCCCGATTATGCTCTTGTCGGTAATTCTAGGGTTCTGAAGCAGGTTCGAGATAACTCCCTGAGTTCCGGGAAGTAGTTGAAATATTGAGAAGTTGAGGATTATCACGAAAAGTATCAGGATAATGGTGTTTATCGCACGTCTAAACAGATAGCCTCTTAATCCCAAGTTAATGTATCAGCCTACTACAATCGTAGGGTTCAACCCAATCCTAATTTAGCTTTGCGGTGATGAAATTTTAGACCTAGGTCGCAAAGGACCTTTCCTTTGCTCCTTTCCGAGTAAACAACTGACCCGCTCCACCGAGGCCCAAGACCAATTTCTCAGGGAAAATGGACCTAATGATGATCCCCGGCCGATTTACCACCATTGTTTCACAATAGGGAAGGCAAAGTGTTAGCCTTGGACCCACATAGCGTAGTTCACCCCAGGTCGTCTCGAAGTAGACTTCGGAGAAGCATGCCTACGGCTCCCGGAAACTAAAAAGAGAAAAGGGGGTTTGGATCTCGAACTAAAGGTACTAGCAGCCTGATGTGGGACAGAAGTACGGATCTATCTGTGGGTCGGTTGATACGAGCGCTGATTGACCGGAGACCGTGAATGGTGTTATGATGCCGCTGCCGAAGTAGAAAGCAACTGTAGCGACTTCTCCGATGTCCACTCTCGCTGGGTCAGTTCCTACGGGCGGAGCCAGACTGTTCTGGGCTGAGTTCCAGTAGGTATCGGCCTGTCCGAAGTGGAATGCAATGTCTGCAACATCAAGGATGTTGTCGACGCCGTCGTTGTTCTTGTCAGACCAACTGAGCTTCTGCAGTGCAGTGTTGGTTACGTCAGTGCAACAGCGCATGTAGTTGTGGTTCCGATGGAGCGTTATCTTGCCACCAAAGGAGACAACTTGTGTGCCGATACTGCCGTCACCGTTCTGGCTGCATGAGCCACCGACAACGCCTGTGTTGACGTTATTGCAGACGAAAGAGCCGCTTCCAACCATTTTGCCTGATGCCATTGGGTCGTAGTTGATGTCGCCGCACTGGTTTCCAGGTCCTCCTATGACGCCGTTGGTTCCGGTGCAGAGTGGTCCCCATATGCTAACGGGCAGTATGGGCACTCCACCAATATTCCCTTCGTAGAAGGTACTCTGGTGGATCAGTTTCACCTGCACAGTGCTGGGGTCGAGTGCAATTGCGCTAGCAACGTTCGCTACGCTGGGGGCGAAGATGGCTGATGGAACATCTCTCATCGAGATTATGCTGAACACAACATCAGCCGCGGTTACGGAGTGGGATGGATTGTCGTGGAATTTGAGGTCAGGCCTCAAATGCCATATTTGGGTCGTGCATCCGATTGCCGAAGCGCCTCCGGGTACAGTGCATATCTCTGTGGGGTTGAAGTTAGAGGTGTGGGTTGTAGTCATCCAGTCGATGAACTGTTCGTGAACTGAGCCTCCAACACTTGGTCCTACTGACGGGTTGAGCGCAAGCATGGAGTCCCAGACCATGTCGATGACGTCAAAGTCCCATACGGTTGTAGCCTGGTACGGGCTTAGGTTGTCTGTATCCTGCGACTCGGCTCTTCTGATTATTCCAGAAGTTCCGCCACCGCAGGCGTACGCGACGCTACCTGGTGTGTAGTTGGGGTTGCATCGCATGTTGAGCAGCGACCAGAAGCCTCCGCTGGAGCCGGCTTGGAAGCCGAAGCCCCTTGCGTTGGAAAGGCTGGAGTGCAGTGGGTTGGTCGATTGCCAATCCCACGACTTTAGCGCTACTGTCTGGGTGATTCTGCTGTAGACTGGGTCCTCAGCTGGTGCAAGTGTTCCTCTTATGCCTGCTTTCACTAGGGCAAGAAGGGCCATGTCGGATCGTCCGACAGGCGCGAACTCGCCTGCTGCGGAGTAGGTGTCTGCCTCGGGGTCGCAGTAGAATGCGTAGTTGTTGGGGAAGTCGGCCCCGGGTCCACCGCATTGAATGCTGGCAAACTGGCTGTGTCTGAGGGCGTAGAGGTGGTCTGGTGTCGGCGTGAGGTTGTAACCTCCGGTGTACAGACCCCAACCGTCGGGGGTGAAGCCGTCACCGAAAATTATTCCCGCAATCGCGCCGATCGTGTAGTAGGCAGGGGTGCAGCCTGGTGGATTGGGTAGAGATTGGCTTCCGTAGTTGATCGCGCATGCTACGTTTGTCGGAGCTGCTCCGAGAGTTGCTCCACTGTTTGCTGTGCCGAATAGGTAGTTAAGGCCGTCGGCGATTATTTGTCCGAAGCCTCTCCTATTTGGATCAGTTCTGATGTAGAACACGACTTGGCTGGATGTCACGAGATGTGCGTATCCTGGTCTGCCATTGGGGAATGCAGCTTGCGATCCGGTAGAAGAGTTGGCTACACTAAGGCAGTCGGTTGCCGAGTTTCCACCTGTAACAACAAAGCCTGCGGCTACTAGGTAATCGCACGCGGCTCTGATGTCTTGGACGCTTGGGTAACCCTGAATGACGCCTACAGTGCTACCTTGTTTCGCCCACCAGAGATCTGCTGGGTGAACGGCTGTGTCGTTCAGACGGTAGGATTGGGGTGTCGATTGTCCTGTATAGGCTGCGGTGCACTGGGCGAGTGTCAGCCAAGAATGGGCTGCACAATCTGCGGTGAGCACGCTCAGTGTGTGCGGTTGGTTGTCGCCTGCGGTGCAGTCACCAGTTCCCAGACCTTGGCTCGGTGGTGCGAACATGTCGTCGCACTTCGCGAGTCCTGCGAACCTAGCAGCAACGTATTCCTGCTTGTTCAGAAGGTGGTTGATTGCCTGGTGGATCTGGATGCCGCCCGTGGTTAGTTTCTGGGTGCTTGGGCTGTTCCATGCCGAATTGAACTGGACGGTGTTCGCAGTTCCGCTGCCCAGGGTTATGGTGCAGGGAGCTGGGGTTTGGGGTGTACATGATAGGTACTCGTAGTTACTTACTACGTAATTACCTGTCAAGATGGTGGTGGGTGTGCATGGGAATACATAGATGCCGTTGGCACCTGTGCCTGCCTTCGCTCCAGAGTCCATAGTGGTGAAAGTCTGTGGACCAGTTATGGTCATGTTGTTTAGACTGTCCTTGACTATCTGCCCGGTCTCAGTGTTGAACAGCGTGACTGTCAGCGAGGCGAAACCTGCCGAACAGCCTGCTGGCGATGAAACGGCTCCCAGAGAGGCAGAGGGAAGAGCCCTCGCCTGTAGCTGGGGTGTTCCGAACAGGCCAACGTGGTGGTTCTCGTCGAGCTGGAAGATTCCATACTCGGACTGCTGAGCGCCTAGGAAGAAGTCAGGGTATGTTTGATAGCAGTTTGGATCGTTTGTCGTGCTACAGAGAACGTTCGCTGGGAATGCTGGCCAGTCGGTAACGTCGATTTGGCCGGCCTGGAAGGAATTGAACATAACCCCGAAGTCGGAATAGTACTGTAGGATCAGGGTTTCCGTAGCGGGCCCGAAAGGCGAGAAGGTTGTCGGGACAACTGCTTGTGGAACGGCGTGCGCCGATCTGATGTATGGTCCTGGAAGAGCTGTTAAAGCGGTTATTGCAAGTACTAGAATTATCGCTGGTGTCTTGATATTCATTATTTTTTCCTCGAACGGGTATCCGGGGTTACTGTCCATTTAAGATTATCCTTGTACGAGGTGGCTTCGGATACCCTTAGGTGGACGGGGGAATCTGACGAGTTATTCGAAGTCTTCTCTTCGCCTTCTTCGCAAGAGAAGAACACTGCTTGGAACCGCGATGACAAGGACGATCCCCAGAGCGATTGGGAGGTAAGGAATGCTGACCGGTTCAACTATGGTGAACAGAGCCTTCGTCGTAATAACCGAAGGGTGGACGTTGGGATCCGTTAGCTGCGCATCGACCTCGTAATTTCCAAAACCCAGAGATGTAGTGGCTAGTGTAGCGTTGAATCTCCTCGTATGACTGGCTCCGGGCTGCACTACTTCGTTGATGAACAACGGAGGAATCAGTGTTAATGGTGGCTTGTACGAAATACTGAGATTGAATGTCTCGGGAAACGTTCCCGGGTTTACAACAGTGACTACCAGGTTCAGCTTGTCTCCAGGGTTCAACGAAGCGATAGGACTACCGTTCAGCAACAAGGCGTTTATCGCGATATTGTGCTGTGGTGTCTGGCTAACTGTAAGAACGAGCGCCTTCATAGCTTGGAAGTTGTTGTCGGAATCAGTGACGGTTAGCACCACGGAAAAGTTTCCTGGGTATTGCAGAAAGTGATCAAGCAAGGGGCCCGTGAAACCAAGGGTGCCATCGCCGAAGGCCCAGTTGTACTTGGAGATCCCATTTCCAGTTTGCGTGTTGTCGGGATCGCGACTGGCGGATCCGTCAAAGCTAGCCGATTGCAGTTCGAAAGGTGTTGAGGGAGACCATGTGAAGGAGGCTATCGGAGGAAGCATCCCTGGGCCAACCACGTTTCTGAAGTAGCCGTCTGAAGTGGTCATTAAAGTCTCGACCGGAATTGTCGAACCGGAAGCGGAAGAGATTAGTCTGGTCCAATCAAGCCCGTTCCCATCTGATCCGGTTGCACGCGGGGACGGATCGGCCATCGCAGCCGCGAGGACCAGGGGACTGGCACCTAAACCGTTGATCTGAAATGTGATATGCGCGAGGGTGCCGCTTCCAGAAAATAGTTGCCCGCCTCCAAGATTCGCAACGGACAGCCTGAAAACCCCAAGCGGGGTGGTGTAGGATTTGGCGATGAAGGGGTTAGAGAACATTGTTCCTGATGACACATCGAAAGAGGCGAGGGCGATACTAGTTGGATCGTAGAATAGAGCAAGTTCGAATGCGTTGAATTGCGGCGCGTCAGTAAGGTTGATGTCCACGGTAAACGTGTCAGATACGCTTAGAGTTCCGCAGGCAGCGTTTGAGATCGTGATGTTCGAAGAAGCGCATGCATTATTCCAGACGCCAATGTTCGTCGTTGACTGCGCGTGTACTCTCGGATACTGGACGGATATAATGGCTAGAGCGGAGACCGTGATCAGAATTATGAAGAGTGCTGCAGATCTACGTCGCACGCGTCCATCCTCTGGAACAGAAATGCCCAAACCTGGCCGCACCTTAAAAGTTTATGCGAAAACGAACTTTTTCGAAACGTGAGATCATGATCAAGAGCGAGTCCTAGGCCAATTCACTAGACGAGGGCGACCTCCGGCTTTGAGCTGGACGAGCTATGCCTTGGACGACGGTGCACTCCTTCTCCTCCTGAAGAACAGCAACAGTCCGGCCGCAACCACCAATGCGGCGGCAACTCCTCCGCCTATGATTAGAGGAGAGACTCCCTGCGACCCGACGGATATTGTATGTAAAACAACAAAACTGGTGCCGAAGGCATCTGTGATGGTGAGAGTTACGTTGAAGGTGCCTGTTCCTGAGTACGAATGTGTGAGCGTAACTCCTGTTCCGTTGGCGCTACCATCACCGAAACTCCAGCGGTAGGTGAAGGGGGATGACCCTCCGGTCGCGGTGGCAGTGAAGGTGATCGATTGGCTTGGCGTTGGCGAGCTTGGGTTGTAAGTGAAATCTCCGGTGAGAGGGGTTTGCACAACATTAACAGTGGAGGTAGCTGATTCCATGATCTTTGACGGTGCTATGGAGCCGACCTCATGTGCGACAACTTTGACCTGGAAGGTGCCTGCAGATGTATACGTGTGAGTCATGAGCGTCGGTGAAAGCCCGCCTTGGACGGTCTGACTGGCCCCGTCACCAAAGGTGACTAGATAACTGAAACTGGTCGCTCTGAAGCCGGACGGGTACGTCGATCCGTAGCTTGGTGTCAGAGAGAAACTGCTAGGTTGTCCCTGGGTTTGAACCTGTTGACTAGGAGAGAGTATAACGGTGTAGGCTGGGGTAGACCCAGTAACGTTGACCAAGAAGTATTTTGTGACAGAGGCGGGTGCCGGACCTATTTGGGACACGGCCGTGTCTGAGATTTGGAATGAGGCATTGTAAACTCCTGCAAAGTTGAAGACCAGTCCGGATATTGAGGATGTCTGGGTTATTGGTCCGGGGACGGGACTCTGTGCGAGTACGGTCTTTGGTTTGTTGCATACTGTCGTCACACTTGGTGAGCCGGGGCAGAAGGTCCACAGCCCCGAGTATCCGCTGCTGCTGGTTACGATACCGCCCAGCCATATGGCATTCCAAGAGCCTCCTGCAGTGCCCTGGTTAAGCTGTGTCACAGATGGCAAGCCACTGGTGCCCGAGGTCAGAGGCAGGACCCTGACAGCAAGCGCCCAGTTGTGGGCTGGCGTAGCGCTATCGCTAACGTTCAAAGTAACGCGGAAGGCAATAGGTGGGGGAATGGTTAGAGTAAGAGTAGCGCCTGATCCGTCAATCTTGGGAACGTACGTCGGCGAGTCAAGACTGCTGAGGTCCCAATGGTAAGTGAATGCCCCGGTGCAATTGGAACACGCGGCTGCGGCAGTGAAGGTCAGAGGTGACCCGGGGATTTCCTGTGAGGGTGAAAAAGTCCATGAAACATTCAGACCCAATCCCATAGGCATTGAGTTGATTACGTTGTAGAGATCGTTAGTGCTCAAGGCACCGTTGAGACTCGTGTGAGGCACGCTATTTGGAGACAAGTCAGGACTGATTATCGCGTTCTTAATGGGATCGCTGGAAAAGCTGATAAAACCGGTTCCTGACCCAACTACATCGAACCGAATTCTGAAAAACTCTTGTGTTGCAGAATTGCATTTTGGATTGACTCCATTGTCGCAGTTACTGCCAGGGCCAGCCTGAGTCCCGAGAAGAGCCTGCGCGACACGCACCTCGCCAACGGTTCGATCGATGGTAAGTGCGGTGGTCAGCGTACAGTTCGGAACAATGCACCCGCTATTTCCACCGAAGAGGAGCCCTGACTGGTCAACGATTACAGCGTTCAGAACCCTTGTATCGTAATCGATTGTAATGTCAAAACCGGTGATTCTGGTGCTGGTATTGTTCAAAATAATGTCAGCGATAAAGCCTCCGCCTGAACCGGCGGTGCCGAGAGAGGGATTATCTGAGACCAGAGGGTCAAGAGCACCGTCGCCATCAACATCTCCTGCCCACTGGCATTTGGAATGTAGTAGTCCATCACCATCTTTGGTTATGACGGGTGTTGGAAAAACTTGACCTGGGGCTGAGCCTCCGTAAGCGCAGTCTATGCCCAAGAAGCTGCCTGAGGGAGCAGCAGCGACGTGCGGTAGAGAGAGGGAGCTCAAAAAGTGAGGTGAAAAACCACCGGTAGCGAAAACCCCCACTAATAACATCCCAAGTGTAAGTGTGAGATTCGTTTTCCTATGCTGGAGAAACATCAAGTCGCGCCTGCTTGTTCAGGTTTTGGTTTGCTCCGCTAATATACTTTGGGACGATGCCCGTTTTCCAGTGAGCCTCTTCCCAAGGTCTTGCCAGAAAAATACTGTTCTCGTACTTACAAGTCGAGCCCTTGTGGTTCGTGGGGTCTCATTGTCGCGCGATTCGCAATAAGTACCGGAGGAATCTTTTCTAAATATTTAGCGAGATAGCGTAGGTTGGCCGCGAGCCTTGGTTGAACGTTATCTTGAGCTGGTAGCTTCCGGAGGTCACAGTTCCGAACGACAGCAGAACTATGCTAGGTGAGCTGCCGGCCACTCCTGTTGAGGTTGCGATAGTTGTTCCTGATGGATTCAGCAACGCCCCTGTGAACAATGCAGCATTGGGCGTGCCTGAGGTTGCCGCGAGCCTAATTGCGAGCTGGCCGGAAGAAAGTAGTCCGCCCTGATAGTACATTACCGGTCCCGCTGACCCGGTGAGATCTATGCTGAATGGGTCGATTTGTGGATCCAGGCTTGCCAATTGTGATGTCGTGAACGGTGTTGTTGTACCGTGTCCAAAGTAGAAGGCCACTGTGGAAACCTCACCGATGTCGACGACCCCAACCTGTACTCCGTAGAGTGGATGATCCCAGTACGGGTCGGACATTCCGAAGTGGAACGCCACATCGGCTACATCGAGAATGTTGACCACGCCGTCATTGTTCCTGTCGGCCCAGCTGAGGCCCTGAAGACTGGTTCCCTGGAGTCCCCTTGGACCGCGCATGTAGGTAGGATTCGCTTTGAGCATTATTTTGCCGCCGAAAGTGATTGCTTGTCCTCCGATACTTCCATCGCTGTTCTGGCTGCAGGAACCGCCGGCGAGACCGGTGCTCGGATTGTTACAGATCCATGCACCGCTTCCGACGAGAATGCCAGCGGCCATTGGGTCGAAAATTGGGTCACCGCATCTGTTACCTGGTGCTCCAATAGGTGATCCGCAAAGCGGGGCCCAGATGTGTTTGGGCATAATTGGTATGGAGCCAATGTTTGCTTCATAGAAGGGGCTTTCGTGGATGAGCTTTACCTGAACGGTGCTGGGACCCAGTGCTGTTGCGCTGACGACATTTGCAACGTTGGGTTGGAAGATGGCGGATGGAACGTCTCTAAGTGCTATTATGCTGAAGACAACATCGTCGGCTGTCACACTGACGCCGTCGTGAAACTTCAGGTCACTCCGGAGATGCCAGACTTGGGTCGTTGTTCCATTGACGCAGTTTGCCCCTATGCATGAAACCTCATTTGGGTTGAAGCTGGCTGTGTGGCTAGTGGTCATCCAGTCAATGAGTTGGAGCCCTGAACCCCCGGTTGAAGGATTGGGTTGCAACATTGTATCGTAGATGCTGTCGATTATGTCGAATTCCCAGACCGTCGTCGATGTGAAGGGGCTGAGGTTAGATGTGTCCTGTGACACCGATCGTCTGATGATCCCCGAGGTTCCCCCTCCACACCTGAAAGCTAGGTTCACAGGGGTATAGTTGGTGTTGCATCGCATATTCATCAGAGACCAGAGTCCGCCGACGGACCCAGCCTGAAAGCCAGTTCCCAATCCGGCCACCAAACTCGAAGGCTGAGGAGTTGCAACACCCTGAAAGCTCCAAGCATTGAGAGCTACAAACTGCTCGTATCTACTGAAGACCGGGATGACAGGCAGGGTGCGATGCATGATAAGGCCAGCGTCGGAGAAGAGGTTTGTGGCCTGGTTAAGGGAACCGGAGAATTCTGCCGCGGAGGATCTGCCATCATAGGACGGGTCACAGTAGAACCGATAGTTGTTGGGAAATCCGGCTACCATCCCACCGCAAACATTGCTGGAAAACTGGCTGTGGAATGTAGCGTATAGGTCATCAGGGGTTGAAGTGAGAGAGTATCCTCCAGTGTAGAGTCCCCATTGGTCGGGGCTGAGACCATCGCCAAAGACTATGTTGGACACGTCACTGATGCCGTAGTACTGAGGAGCGCAACCAGAGCCAGCGGACTTGAAGCCATAGTTCACGGCGCAAGCCACATTGGTCGGGGCGGCACCAAGGGTTGCGCCGTTATTAGCTGTCCCGAAAAGAAAATTCAAGCCGTCCGCTATGATCTGCCCGAAAGCTTCTCGAGGAGGATGAGTCCTAATATAGAAAATCACCTGGCTCGAGGTAACCAGATGTGGATATCCTGGCTTCGGAGAGGTGCCGACAGAGGCTCTGGCAACGTCTTGGCATGACGCTGATGATGGGGTGATGGCGAATCCCGCTGCCACAAGGTGGTCGCAGGCTGCCCTAATGTCGCTGGTACTGGGGTAGCCCTGACTAGAACCAGCTATAGTCCCCGTGTTCGCCCACCACAATCGACTCGGCGCGACCAGAGTATTGTTCAGCAGGTACGCCGCTGCTGGATGGCAATTCCCAGGGTTAAACCACGGATGCTCAGCACAATCCTCATCGAGGACCGATTGGGGAATTGCAGGGGTCTTGTCCACAAGAGGGTTGCAGGAACCGTAGAGGAGGTTCTGGCTAGGGGGAGCGAAAAGATCGTCGCAGGTGGCCAAACCCTGAAGTGTGGAGCCAAGTATGAATTCAGGCTTATTCAGAAGATGGGCCATCGCTCTTCTAGATTCAATCCCTAGCTGAGTCAGTTTCACCGTGCTGGGACTATTGTAGTTGACACCCAGTGTAACTGTCACTATCTGTGAGCTGCCGACGGTCACCCGTGCTGTCCCTGCATAGGCGAGAGCGCTTACAGTGTAGGTTCCTGTGAGCATGCATGTGGGCGGGGTTGGGAGCGTGTAGTTTCCGTCGGGTTCGCTCGCGCCTCCGTTACTGGAATCTGAAACGGTGAAGGTTTGAGGCCCGCTCGCCGTTACCGTGTTCAACACATCCCTGACTGGAGCGTTGTTCGCTTCCTTGTTTACAAGAATCACGTTCAATTGACCGAAGCCGGTCGCGCATGTCGCAGCGGTGGCTGTGCTCTGAGTGATGATTCCAGGAGGGCCGGTTACTCTTGGGGTCTGTTGGGACACTCCTAACAGTGCGGGGTGGTTGTTGATATCCAATTGGAAGACTCCGAACTCAGATGTCGGGCTTGTAAGGTAGTAGTCCGGGTTGGAGGCGAACCCTGAGAGGTCCGGGGGGTTCGCTGGCCAGTCAGTGATGTCTATTTGGCCACTCCGAAAGTTTGTGAACATTGTGTCGAAGCCCGAGTAGAACTGGAAAATGAGCGTGTTGGTTGCGGGTCCAAAGGGGGAGAAGGTTGTTGGCCCGGCCTGACTCACGCCCAACACCGGCCTTACCTGCTGCCCGGTGATTGAAAGCACGTTGATCGCGAGAAGCGCTATGATCGCGACTCTTACCAGTGTGAATCTCAAAGATGAAGTCGGGGTTGTAGAGACGGGGTTGGGATTTATCACTATCGGAAAGTTTATTTCTCTTCAGCCTGTTCGAGCATCCTTCTGGTTGCTCGGGATGTCTCTGGATCGGCAGGACTGTTCTCGGCATAATAGGCTGAGTCCGAGCGGAGCCCCGCTCTCCCTACACGTGTTGTCCGAAATAAAACGCGACTAGGGCTACGTCTAGGATGTCGACAACTCCGTCGTGGTTTATGTCTGCAGCAAGGTTCCAAGTCCGGCCTCCAGGCCTCGATCCGAACGAGTACGCGACAAGAGCCACGTCGAGTATGTTGTCAACTCCGTTTCGATCCACGTCCCCAGGAGGAGAGACCCGCTCGGGCGCGATGGACATTGAGTTGTCTCCCTGATTGATGCTATTCTCTCCGACCACGCTGGAGAGGGAAGTTGTTATCGAGTACTTTCCCCAAGCCGGCTGAACTGTCTGGTACGTGTACAGTATCACTCTAGATTGCATGCTGTTCAGGGTCAAGCTAACTGTCGTCAGAATGGTGCTGTTAAGCCTCAGTGTCAGAATGTTATTTTCCTGGAAGTCTCCATAGTTCAATGCAGTTACAGTAATGTTGATCTTATCCCCCGATTCCACTAGGGTCGGAGTTGCTGCCAGGCCTCGAACCCCAAGATCGTGAATATTCAAGATTTGGTCTGAGGAGGTGTACATCAGCTGTTGCGTAGTGGTCAGCCTGTTCCATGCAACCCAGATTCTGTGATCGGGCATCATGGCTGCGGATGGACTGTCATCGGTTCCCGCGGTGAACGCGACCGGGCCAACCCATGTAGCGCCGTTGTCGCTTGAGGTTCCGTAGTAGATGTATGTGGTCCCGGTAAGGATATCCTTCTGGTAGAAAACCCAGAGGATCCCGTCGCGGGATTGTATTATCGAGGGGCGGTCGTCTTCATCGAGGCTTGTAAACATGATAACCTTCGCAGTCCAAGATGCCGGTGCGATGCCTGTTGACGGTAGGGAGGAAAGGGTGCCGTCGGTGGTCGTAAAGTAGAGATTCGAGTATGTCGTATCGTCTGAAGAGAAGACGATCCATATTTTCCCGTCTTTAGTCTGGGTGATGGATGGACTGTTCTGGAAAAATGAGGGGTTTGATCCGCCTGGCAGCGGGAAGTCTGAGGACCAGGAACTTCCGTTGAAGTATTTGTAGTAGATGCTGCTCATTGTCTTGGCCGCGTCCTGGCGTGCCCATACTACCCAGATCCGACCGCTCCTGTCTTGGACGGCCCTCGGTGAGACATCGAACATTGTGCTTGAAGTGAGCTGGATTGCGTTTGTCGTCGGATAGGGGTTCGTTGCTCCGCTCGCGTAGAGCCTGTAGAATATTTGGGACTGCCCTGTTCTATTGGAGGACCACAGGATCATCATAGTCTGGTTCGCCAGTGGCGTTATGAAGTCGAAGTTGTCCACGTTCGAGTCGCTAGTGACTTGCTGTTTGCTCGTCCAGTTTGTCCCGTTCCACATTCTAAAGAAGACGCTCGGGTTCTGGGCGGGAAGGTTCTCGTTCCATGCGACCCACACTCTCCCCAATGGATCCGCGGCGATGGAGGGGGCGAAGGCAAGCCGAGTAATGGGAGGATTCCCTGAGACTGTGGTATCACTAGTGTCGTACAGAGCGTTATTGTTGGTATCGTACACGACAATTTCTCCAGGATCCCACCTGTTGTTGCTGTTAGAGTCGATGAATCGGATCAGTGGATCGATCTTGAGTGGGGAGTTGACAACGGGCATCGCCCCGGCAACGACGGCTTCGCCGGTATCGTATACTCCGTTGTTGTTAGTGTCATATACGACCGGTTCTCCCGGGTTCCAGACTCCGTCAGTTGGTGTTGCGCTTGAAACTAGGGGTTCACCCAGATCGTATTTCCCGTTGCCGTTGCTATCGTAGGTGACGATTTCGCCAGGGTCCCATCGACCGTTACTATTGGCATCGACGAGTTTGATCTTTGCGTCTGTCTTCAGGGAGGTTCCGATTGCTGGGACCGATCCTGCGATTACTGGTTCACTCAGCAAGAGCCCGACTGGAGGGCTCGTCCCAACGATCAATGGCTCACCACTGTCGTAGAGACCATTGCCGTTGCTGTCGTAGATTACTGGTTCTCCAGGATCTGGTGCGCTGTTGGCGTTGACGTCTAGGAATCTGATTTTTGGATCAACCGTCAGGAGTGTTCCGACTGGTGGTTGGGCGACTCCGGCGATTATAGGCTCGCTCAAGAGAGTTCCAACTGGGACCGGAATGGTGGTGGTGACAACGGTTTCGCCAGAGTCGTAAATGTTGTTGGTGTCAGTCTCGTAGGTTACCGCTTCTCCCTGGGCCCATATGCCGTATCTGTTTGTATCGACGAACCTGAAGTGTAGATCGTTGGTTAGGGGACACGGACAGTCGATGATGTTCGGAGGTGTCCCTGCTATGACTAGGTCGCCGGAGTAATAGTTGCCGTCGTTGTTCTTGTCGTAAAGGACCGGTTCGCCGGGATCCCAGTGGCCGTTGTGGTTGTTGTCTAGGAATCTGACCTTGGGGTCGATCGTCGCGTTATAGTATCCCTTTTGAAAGTCGTCATAGATGATCGGTTCGCCAGGATTCCAAACTGTGCTGTTGTTTTGGTCCCAGAACTTGATCCTGTTGTCTGATGAAAGAGGCGTCTGGGGTGCGGGGGCGGCTTGGGCTATTACGGGTTCTCCGGTGTCGAAGACGCCGTTGTTGTTGGCGTCGTAAACGACTGCCTCGCCCTGTTCCCAGCCGGCATCTAAGTTGGTATCGACAAATTTGATGTGCGCGTCCGACTTCAGCACACCTGATGGGGCCCCTGAGATGACGATGTCCCCGGCATCAAACAGGTTATTGTTGTTGGCATCGTAAGCAACTGGTTCGTTCGAATTCCACACGTTGTTGCTGTTGAGATCGACGAACTTGATGTGCGGATCGATGGTCGCGCTATACAATCCATTGTTGTGACTGTTATAGACGACTGATTCTCCAGCATCCCAGACGTTGTTGAGGTTCGTGTCAACGAATTTCAAGTGAGTGTCAACTATTTCCGGCGATTGCAATGGAGAAGAACGCGCGTATATGACGGCCTCGGAGGAGTCGTAGACTCCGTTGGAGTTGGCATCGTAGACCACTGCCTCGCCTGGGTCGTAAACATTGTTGAAGTTCACATCGACAAATCGTATCTTGGGATCCGTCCTCAGCAAGGAAGACGCTGGTGTTACCCCTGCGAGCAATGTATCGCCGTTGTCATATTGGGAGTTGTTGTTCGCGTCGTATACAACGCTCTCGTCGAGGTTCCATAAACCGTTGAAGTTTGAATCAACAAACTTGATTCGGGAATCTGTCTTCAGACCGGTTCCAGGGGGTGGGGCTCCGTCGAGAAACTTGAGCTTCGAGTCGAAGACGAGCGACGGGCTTGTCGGTGCTTGGTGAGGCCCTGTTGGGTCCCAATTCAGCGCCCGAACTCTCATCAGGTTCAGACTGGTGACCATGCCAATAGCTAGGAGGAGAAGAAGCAGTCCGGGCCGTATTACAGATTTTGCTCTCAGATCAAACAACTTCTTGTGCGTACTGACTGCTGGCGTACGAGAAAAAAGAAGGAGGGGACTCTTGAAGGGAGCGATTGCTTAGTGCTTGACTCTGAAGGACAGTCCAGCGGCAGTTGTGGTGCTAAGGGTACACTGATCAGGTAGAGTGCAGCGTAGAGGTGTGACGAATACGTGGTAGTTGCCCGTTAAGTTTGGTAGCGTGTAGGTTGCTGTGACAGTTCCGGTTGCTCCAATGGATAGGAAGATGATGTCCGATGTGATTGTTGTGGAACTGGTGTCGGGGGCTACGATAGTGAAGACGACTCCACCGAAGGCTGCTTGAGGAGCGATGGGTGATAGCTGGATGAAGCCTTGGAGGTCAACATGGTCTGTCTTGTGTAGTTTGACTACGCTTTGTCCCGGGGCCGGACCGCCGTTGGGTGCGACCAGGAGGATTGTTGGTGGTGTTGTGAAGGCGCCGTTCGTGGCACTGTAAGGAACGCTTACTGTGGAACCGCTCACTTCAGCAGCGATAGTAGATGAGGAGTCGATGGTAAGGTCAGAGGATCCGAAGGCGATCACGCTGAAGGTTACCTTCATGACCGACACGGGTGCTCCAACTTGGAGGGTGGAGCCGCCGAGCAGTGCTACTGCGCATTCAGCTGTCATGGCGCTGTCCGAGAGTGACGAGGCGGCGATTATGTGACTGGTTCCCATGTACGCTGTTGAGCCGTCGCAGTCTATCGAGACTCCGCTGAGAACAACGTTGCTATAATGAAGTACAACGTCGGTCGCGACCATGTCTGCTACGTTGCCGACATCTACCGAGACCGTGAAGGTCTCGCCGACGTCTGCGCCGACCACGGCTGGGTTGACGGCGAGGGATGCTGGGCCTGCGGCGTGTACGAGGAGCGATGGGGCTTCGGGTACTACCATCATTGCTGAGAGGGCTAGTATTAGGAGTGGTGTGAGTATGCCTTTATTCAAAGCTATTCGGTATCAAGAACCCGTTACAGCTAATATAAGACTTACTGAGCCGAAGAACTCTCTCTGTACCCCTGGAATGCTCTAGCTATACGAAGCACCCCGGAAAAGCACTTCAATCGCACGGTTGTTGAAGGTTGACATAGCTTGAAAAGGAATGCTCTGAGAAGCCAGCTCGACAAGGGGAGTCGGCCCCAAATCCCTACAATGAAAGCGGTTGAGAGGCGCATCCAATCACAAACGAGCAGTATTGCTTCGCTGAGAGAGCTATTCCTTATCTGGAGCTAAAACCATGGCTGTAATACAATGCTCGCCCGGACGAGAGAGGGTGTTGCGGGTCCCGAAGGCAAGTGGAGGTCGACGCGGCTTCTCATTCTCTGCCTCCTTGTTATCATGCTGGCTCCGAGCGTCCCACCAGTGTTTGTAAGGGCAAACCCCGGTACTCTCCATGTTCCTTCAACACAATACCCGACGATCCAGAGCGCTGTAACGGCCGCGGTCTCAGGCGATTCAATAATCGTGGCTAGCGGAACCTATGCCGAGAATGTTCTAATCGACAAGAGCCTCACCTTGACTGGAGCGGGAAACAGCTCAACATTCCTCGACGGCCAGGGAATCGGCCCAGGCGTCACTGTGTTCACGACAAGCGGCGTCGCGATCTCAGGCTTTACAATCCGGAACCCGGGAATATTCAACAGTTCCGTGCTAGTCATCTCGTCATTCCAAGTGAAAGTGTCGCAAAGCGTTCTGGTCGGGTCTTCAAAACAGTCGAATGGTACGACTATTTACGACTCCTACGCGGTAACGGTCGCTAGCACAGTGGAGACTGGAAATCTATATGGTGTCGCGGTCCAAGGAGGTTTCGCTAATGTGATCCAGGAAGACAACGCTAGTGGAAACGTGATAGGGGTTGGGATTTTCAACTCTACTGGAAACGTTGTGAAGCTCAACACTTTGCGTTACGGATCCGAGGGGGTTAGGATCTGGTATCCGGGCGCAACAGGAAACCTTGTAACGAGAAACCTGATCGCGAACAACAGCGCAGCGGGCATCTCAATGCTTAGCTCTAGCGGGAACAGGATCATCGGCAATGAGGTCGACTTCAACAACCTATTATCGACCACCGAGGGAATTTATCTTTCAAGCTCTACGGGCAACAGGATCTACTACAACAACATTCGAAACAACACATTACAGGTGTACGCCGTCTACGCGGGTGACATGACGGGTAGCGTTTGGAACGATAGTGGTACTAGGCCAAAAGGAAACTTCTGGAGTGACTACAACGGGACGGACGCGGACAACGACGGCATCGGAGACACAAACCGCCCGTGGCCCTGTTTTAGGGCAAGCTCAGTTTGTTCTGCGACTAGAGTGACCGGAGTGGACCAATCTCCCTTGATGAAACCCTGGACGTTTTCTTCCCTCATCATAACCGCGGCCGGTCAGCCGGTCATCGGATGCCCAAGTGTACTGAATGTCACATTCACAGGTTCAGCCCAGAAGGGCGCTCCTCCATACGCGTACGACTGGGATTTCGCGGATGGCAGCCGCTCGGCGGGCCAAAGCGTTTCGCATGTCTACACGGCAAAGGGCACGTTCTTCGCTACGCTGACAGTAATCGATAGTTCTGCCACGAATGGAACGGATATCGTGCCGATTATTGTTTTCGCAGGAGGGTTATTCCTAACTGTGACAAACGGCCAGGCATCTCTGTCCAAGGCGAACGTCACATCCGTGAGCCAGCCTACGGGACAACCGCGGTTTAGCCAGCTCACCAATGCTAATGGGATCGCGGCACTTCCGTGCCTTGCACCAGGACGCTACTCGATACAAGTGTCCAGCTCAGGCTACGAGACTAGAAGGACAAGCTTCTTTATCGGAAACCAGACGGTCGACATGCTGCAGATACTCGTGCGGACATCGAGCGGATTGCCAGTAGTTCTGCTGGTGGTTGGGGGAGTAGCCGCGGCAGTCGTGGCCTTGCTGACGGTTCTGTTCGTTAGAGCTAGGAAGAGAAATAGGCTGGCGAGAACCGGGGGCGCTCGTTAAGAGTAAGCATCTTTCTTTGAAAAGCGAAAAGCTCTTATGTTAATAGTAGAAAGCGTAGGATGGCTTGCGAGTTTCTATCCTGCTGATAATTCTACTTGTAGCGGGAGCTGTGCTGGGAAATTTCGGTCTTCAAAAGACCGCGGCGAAGACCGTGCCCTTAGCCGCTGTTAGCCCAGCCAATTTCGCAAATCGCGCGATGGTGGAAGGGTGGAACTCGACCACCACAGGTCCACCATGTTCGCCGAGCGGGAGATCAATCTGCAACCCCAATCTGACAGAGTTCAGAGGACTCATTTTCAACGCATCCTTGTCCTGGGGTGATTGCTGCACCCATGATTTTGCAATCTACACTGGCGGATTCTCCGGTCTCAAAGTCAACTCCACTGACCCTTGTAATGCCGCGAACACAAGAGGCTGCCTCGCCAAATCCCTACTCCTGACAGCGACGGGCGGAACTATCATGTTCAGCTTTAAGCCAACGATTCCCGCGGACGACTTTTCCGGCGCAGGTTCTTACGAGTACTTCTGCCAGTTCCACCCGACAACCATGCATGGAACAATAACTGTCGACAAGAATCCAGATCTGGACAAGGATGGAACAGTCAGCATAGTAGACGTTGCAACGATAGCGTTCGCCTTCGGGGCCACGGCTCTGCCAACTCCCAGCGCGACGTGGAATGTCGCTGCGGACCTCAACAATGATGGCCGAGTCGATATCCTGGACGTGGCTCTGGTCGCGTTCTATTTCGGCAACAACGTCTAACCTTCCAAATGGTCAAAGAGACACGAGCCGCAGCTTTGTCCTTTGGGCTAAGACCGTAGGAATACAGAACCGGGCAGGGTTTCTTTTCCCGTGTAGAACTCGAACCTTTCGCGCATCATACTCCATGTTATCCAGGTCGCTATGCTTCTGGATTCTTGGCTATGAACGGATGGTTTGTCAAGGGCGGGGCGCAGAAAAATCAACCACCCCGGGGTGGGGTCACATGACGGTTAGCAAGAAAAAAATGGTTACGAGAAAAAGAATGGTTACGCGAAAAGAGATAGCTAAGTGAAGAGAATGCCTGCTGATTCGCGCTTATGGTACGCTGAAGCTGCCGAACAGGTAGCCGGTGGTGGCAATCTTCTCACTGGTCTGGAGTATGCCGTCGTTGTTGTTGTCGATTCCGAACTTTAGTGCAGCCTTGAAGTTGTATGTGCCGTGTTGGCCAAGGACTGGGTAGGCCTGGAGTGCAAGACTGGTTGTCTGGCCTGGTTGTAGAGTGAGTGATTGGCCGATGAGCCAAGTCTGGCTCCCGTCTGCTAGGGTGACTAGAACATCGACTCGGAAGACGATCGTGCTGCCACTAGGATTTGTTATTGTGAAGCTGAATGATTGGAGGTTATTGGCGGTCAGGGACTGGCTTGCAATGTCCTCGCTAGTAGTTGTGAAAGACGGGTCAGGCTGGACGTCGATGCTAGTGGGGAGGGTCATTCTCTGATCGTCGCCCGTCGTCGAGCCGGTTATCCGGACCGTGGCGGTGAAGGTTCCCGCTGCATCATAGTCAGGGCTGACGCTGCAAGATCCATTGTTCCCCTTGACGCCCCAGAGATCACCGTTGCCGAAACGGAAGAGGCATTTGAACGGTCCTGTCCCACCGGCATAAGTTGCCGTGAAGGTGACGTCTTGTTCGGCGAAAGGATTGTCGTTGGAGATTGTGAATGAGGTGATCGTTAGAGGCGGGTTGGAGAATGTGAAGGTGACCGGGCGGCCTGGTGAAACGAACCGAGCTCCCTTGACATTGAGAAAGACCGTATTGCCTTGTGTTATCATGACGTTTTTGATCAGGCTGAAGCGGCTGCTGGTCGGGTTGACGAATGTTACATTGTTCTGGCCCTGGACTACGAAAGCGGTTATGTCGAAGGGTCCGAAGTTGACGAACGAGTTCGCGCCCGGAGCAGAATCCGGATTGGTTATGGTGGCGCTGCGGACGAATGGAATGTTGACAACCTCGACCACTTGACCATTCACAAGTACCTCGAATGAGCCGAAGCCATCGTGGAAGGCTGTAAAGTTGAATGCTTGGAATGTGAGCTGTATAGGTGTCGTCGTGACCGGGGCTACTGTCTCTGACGTGGTTGCCGATCCCGTGGAGCCGCTGTTGTCCGTTGCTGTTACTGTGATGGTGAAGGAGCCGGTGGCTGCGTAGGTATGCGTGTCGCTTGTCGCTGTTCCAGGGAGAATGTCAGGTACGCTGCTGTCGCCCCAGTTGACACTGATCGACGAGACCGTGCCATCAGGGTCGGCGGCCGTAAAAGCGGCCGTCACCAATTGTCCGGTGTTGGCAGGGTTCGGTGAGACCGTGGAAATCGTAACTAATGGAGATCGATCATTAACTGTCTCAGTGGTTGTGGCTGTGCCAGGTCCGCCACTGTTCGTTGCCGTGACTGTGATTGTGAAGGTTTGGCTCATCGCGTTGCCCGTATTGGCATAGCTGTGAGAATCAGATGTTGCAGTGCCGGGTAGACTGTCAAGGGTGGTTCCATCGCCCCAGTTGACCGTTATGCCGGTGACGGTTGCGGTGCTGGAGACGGTGAAGGTTAGGGTAACCATCTGGCCGGTACTGGCAGGGTTGGGGGACACGTTGGTTATGGAGATTGTTGGGGGACTGACCGCTGTAACTGTGACGGTTACCGATTGCGAGGTGGATCCTGTGTTGCCAGAGTTATCGGTGACGGTTAGCATCACGGCGAAGCTCATGGTTGAGGCTGGGTTGTAGACGTGAGTTGGAGTGGCTCCAGTTCCGCTGGTTCCATCGCCGAAATCCCAGGCGTAGCCGGTTATTGTCCCATCAGGGTCTGTACTTGGTGTGGCGTCGAAGTTGACAGCCTGTCCTCCGAATGGGTTGAGAGGTGTGAAGGTGAACGATGCGACAGGAGGCCTATCATTCACGGTCTCAGTTGTAGATCCCGATCCTGGTCCCGCGCTGTTAGTCGCCGTGACTGTTATTGTGAAGGTCTGCGATTTCGCTGATCCTGTTGACGAATAAGAATGAGTGTCCGATGTGGCACTGCCTGACAACGAGTTGGTCGTCCCGTCTCCCCAGTCAACACTAACTCCAGTGACTGGAGCCGTAGTCGAGACGGTGAAGGCTACAGTGACAGTGGTTCCTGTGTCTGCCGGATTTGGTGTCGGATTGTTTACTGTGACTGTCGGAGCTCCAACGGGGACTACCGTCGTGACTGAACCAGTGGCTTGACCTGTTGAGCCGCTATTGTCTGTCGCGGTGACGGTGATTGTGAATGTGGAGGCTGTGCTGTAAGTGTGCGTGTCGGATGTCGCGCCTCCCCCTATAGTGTCAACGGCGGATCCGTCGCCCCAGCTTACTGTTATGGAGGAAACGGTGCCGTCGGGGTCGGTCGCTGAGAATGTTACAGTAACCAATTGTCCAGTGTTAGCCGGGTTCGGACTAACATTGGAAATGATAACCGCCGGCGGAAGGTCGTTTACAACCTCAGTCGTCGTGCCGGATCCTGGTCCAGCGCTATTGGTCGCGGTTACAGTTATCGTGAATGTTGATGATTTGACGCTGCCAGTCGAAGCGTAAGCATGACTGTCCATGGTTACAGTTCCTAGTAGTGTGTTGGTTGTGCCGTCGCCCCAGTTCACCGTTATTCCATCGACTGTCGAGCTACTAGTGACGGTGAAGGTGACGGTAACCAACTGGCCGGTATTTGCGGGATTCGGTGTTGGAGCGTCGACGGTGACGGTTGGAACACACCCGGCAAGCACGGTGGTGATTGATCCTGTGCCCTGCCCGGTGGAACCGCTGTTGTCTGTAGCTGTAACGCTGAAGGCGAACGTGCCACCTACAGTGTAAGTGTGAGTATCAGACGTGGCCGTACCCGGAAGGTTGTCGATTGCTGTCCCATCTCCCCAGCTTACAACGTTTGACGCGACTGTCCCATCAGGGTCTGTAGAGACGAAACTCACAGTCACGGACTGGCCGACGCACGGAGACGTCGGTGCAACCGAAGATATTGTCACTACAGGCGGCAGGTCGTTCACAACTTCTGTTGTCGTACCGGATCCTGGTCCTGCGCTGTTTATCGCGGTTACGGTTATCGTGAATGTTTGTGACTTGAGGTTCCCTGTGGAAGAGTAAGTGTGTGTATCAAATGCTGCCGATCCTACTAGCGTGTTTGTCGTGCCATCTCCCCAGTTGACGGTTATTCCGGTGACTGGCGCAGTGCTGGAGACCGTGAACGTCACTGTCACGAGTTGGCCGGTATTGGCGGGGTTTGGTGTTGGGCTGTTGACCGTTACAGTTGGAACTCCGACGACTACGTTGACTGTTATGGATCCTGTAGCTTGGCCAGTGGACCCGCTGTTGTCAGTGGCCGTTACCGTTATAGTGAACGAGCCTGGTGAAGCGTAAGTGTGAGTATCGCTAGTCGCCGTCCCTGCGAGGGTGTCGACTGCGGTGCCGTCTCCCCAGTTGACCATTATGGAGGAGATCGTCCCGTCCGGGTCCGTTGCTGTGAAGGTCGCGGTGACGAGAACACCTGTATTGACAGGGTTTGGTGAAATGTTGGTAATACTGACTACCGGCGGTCTGTCGTTGACGTTCTCTGACATTGTGGCAGAGCCCGTTGAGCCACTATTATCAGTGGCGGTTACAGTGATTGTGAAGGCTTGAGTCTTGGCGCTGCCAGTGCTGGCGTAGCTGTGAGTGTCGGATATCGCTGTGCCGGCAAGGGTGTCGACTGCTGTACCGTCGCCCCAGTTGACGGATATTGAGGATACTGTTCCATCAGGGTCCGTGGCTGAGAAGGTTACTGTGACTGTCTGTCCAGTATTGGCGGGGTTCGGTGAGACATTGGAGATTGTTACGGTTGGAATCCTGTCATTCACTGTTTCAGTATTCGTGCCTGATCCTGGTCCAGCACTGTTGGTCGCGGTGACTGTGATCGTGAAGACTTGCGACTTGGAAGTGCCGGTCGATGCATAGATGTGAGTGTCCGATGTTGCGGTACCCGCTAGAGAATCGGGTGTTGTTCCATCGCCCCAATTCACGGTTATGCTAGTTACAGTAACGCTGCTGGAGACAGTGAAGGTCACCGTGACTGTCTGTCCAGTATTGGCAGGGTTCGGGGTCGGACTATTTACAGTGACAGTCGGAACGCCGACCTGGTTGACCGTTATTGACCCTGTGCCTAGACCAGTCGAACCACTGTTATCTGTGGCGGTTACGGTTATCGTGAAAGAGCCTGCGGAAGAGTAAGTGTGGGTATCGCTAGTAGCAGTCCCAGCGAGCGTGTCAACTGGACTGCTGTCACCCCAGTTAACGGTGATTGATGAGACTGTCCCGTCCGGGTCAGTGGCCGTGAAAGTCAGTGTGACAAGAACGCCGGTATTGACCGGGTTTGGTGAAACGTTCGTAACGCTGACAACTGGCGGCCTGTCGTTAACGGTTTCCGAGGTTGTGGCGAAACCTGTTGAGCCGCTATTGTCTGTTGCGGTTACTGAGATGGTGAAGGCTTGAGTCTTTGCACTGCCCGTGTTGGCGTAGGCGTGAGTAGCGGACGTAGCTGTTCCTCCAAGACTTGTCGGAGTTGAGGCATCGCCCCAGTCGACGCTTATGGATGAGACTGTACCATCAGGATCTGTCGCTGTGAAGCTCACAGTAACTGTCGCGCCAGTATTTGCAGGGTTCGGTGAAACAGTGGATATCGTCACTATCGGGGGCCTATCGTTTATTGTCTCGGTGGTCGTGCCCGAGCCGGGTCCCGCGCTGTTCGTCGCGGTGACAGTTATGGTGAAAACCTGCGACTTTGCAGTGCCAGTGTTCGCGTAGATGTGAGTATCAGAAGTTGCTGTTCCCACCAAGCTGTCGAGGGCTGTTCCGTCGCCCCAGTTTACAGTGATTCCTGTGACTGCTGCGGTACTGGTGACAGAGAATGTCACGGTTACAGTTGCTCCTGTATTCGCAGGGTTGGGTGTTGGATTGTTCACGGTGACAGTAGGGACGGCGACAGGTGCCGTAACAGTCAAGGAGAGAGTCACGGAGTGACTTGCACTTCCACCAGCAACATTGATCGTCACAGTCACCGGGCCTAGAGTGGCTGTGGCCGTAGCCGCGAATGACACCATAGTGGTGCATGTGGGACTGCACGGACTGTTCGAGAATGTCGCGGTGACACCGGAGGGTAATGCGGATGTAGAGAAGGTCACGGGCACAGCCGTACCCGTAACAAGGGTAGCAGTGATTGAGGATGACGGACTGGTCGAGCCCTGGACGACAGCTAGACTGGCCGGTGCGGGGGTCGACAGGCTGAAGTCGAACGCGGCAGGAGCTACCGTTACCATCTTGGAGATTGTCTTGGTCTGTGGAGTGGGAGTTGACGAATCAGTCACCGTCAATCCGACAGTGTCCGTGCCAACTGTAGCAAACGAGTGGGTTGGGTTCTGTAAGGTAGATGTTGTTCCGTCGCCAAAGTTCCATGCATAGGAGTATGGCGGAGTCCCACCCGAAACGGCTGATGTGAATGTGATCAACTCGCCTGCAGCTGGCGAGGATGGAGAGAACGTGAAGGCAACAGTTAGCGGACCAATCACGGTTACGGCTGCCGAGTAACCGTTCTCCTGAATCTGGCTAGGAGACGCCGCGCCAGTTTCCCGCGCGACAACTTTGACGGTGAACGTTCCGCCAGTATTGAACGTGTGAGTATCTGTTCCGGTAGTAACAGTATCTTGGCTTCCATCTCCAAAGATGAAGAGATAGCTGAATGATGTTGACCTCGACGCCGCTGGAAATGCCGCGGCATAGGTCACGACTGCCGTGAAAGTAACGGATGAGCCAGCGTTGATTGAGGTCTTATCAGGAGTCACTGCTACGGTGTAGGCGGGGGTTGCGCCAGTCACGTTAACAGTGAACGGAGCCACGACAGTGTTCGCGTTGGCCGAAATCTGGCTTACCGCAGCGTCAGAGATCGATAGGAAGTCATTGTACAAACCTGCGAAAGCCCATGACACGGGGGCAACACTAGTTGTCTGAGTAATAGATCCAGGAGCCTGCGAGATTACGACAGGTCCACTACTGCAGACAGGATGGGCCAGCGCGGTGCCTGGGCACAATCTCCACAAGCCCGAATAGCCTGCGGTGGGAGTGACAACACCACCCAACCACTTGCCACTGAAAGGACCGACAGGGGTACCTTGCGCTGCGGTAGTCGGCCCTGAAGCGACGTTTGTTAGAGGGAGTCGCCGGGTTGCGACTATACTGTGAGCGGCACTATCCGCAACGGTGAGTGTGACTCTATTGACGACAGGCGGAGGAGCCGTTACCGTTGCGGTCTGACCTGAAGCATCGACCTTTGCGACATAGGCGGCAGAATCTTGACTGCTAAAGTCCCAAGAATAGGTGAACGGAGCCGTGCAGTAGCTGCACTTTGCAGCGGCAGCACTGAATGTTATGGATGCCCCTGGAACCTCGGGGTTCGGAGAGAAAGTCCATGACTCGTTGAAGTTGCCCGCTGTCTGCGAGTTGACCAGGTTGAAGAGGTCATTGGTAATGAGAGCGCTGTCCAGAGTTGTATGCTGGACGGCTCCAGGATTTGTAATGACGTTTTTCACTGGATCTGTTGAGAAGTTGATGAAACCGCTGCCGGTTCCCACGATATCAAAGCGTATCCGGAAAAGTTCCTGGTTTGGACTAACACATGAAGGATTCGCGGTCGAGTCGCAATTGCCACCAGGTCCCGACGTGATTCCCAATACCGCTTGAGAGACGCGAACTTCCCCGAGATTTCGGTCGATTGAAAGAGCAGTGGTCAAAGTGCATGAAGGATTCGTGTTCGGGCAGCCACTATTGCCGCCGTAGAGAAGACCTGTCTGGTCTATCTTGATGGCGTCTATAATTGTTGTATTGTAATCGATGGTGAGATCAAAACCGTTGATGATAGTGTTGAGACCTGTGATAACGACATCAGCGGTGAAACCACCGCCCGAGCCGGCTGTACCAAGGGAAGGACTATCGGAAACCAGAGGATCAAGGGCACCGTCGCCATCTACGTCCCCGGCCCATTGACAACTTGAATCAACATTGGCCGTGTCACCATCCGGGGTGCCGATTGGAGCGGGAAACGCTTGGCCCGGGGCCGAAGCACCATAACCGCAAACTATGCCCAGTGCATTGGGACCGGTTTGGGCGGAGACAGGATTTACTCCTGGGAGGAGGTTGTCTCCAATAAGATGGGAGGCGAGGCCAGCAGTCGATAGGCTGACGAGGAGAAGTATCAGGGCTAGGAGAACGGAGCGGGGCTTCTTTTTGAGAAGTGCTACTGATCGTTTCATTCCGGCGTTTCTCGAGAACAAAGTCATTAGTGTTTCGGACTTCTTTGTAATTAAGATTTTCCACCCTTGTCATCCGCGGATACCTAGGGCTTACTTCGGCGTTACAAGTGAGTCTCAAGAAACCCGGAAAGATGAGACGCCGTGTTGGGCAAGGGATCATCGGACGTTTGGCTTACTAGGATCTACCGCGCCGACGTATGTAAACGACTGCGAGGATTAGGGCAATGGCCAATACGACGGTTGCGGCCGCGATCGTGCCCATAAGTGGGCTGGCTTGGGGAATCGGGGAAACGGTGATTGTCTGGGAGGTTGTGAAGGTCTGGCCTGTCCCATCGGTAATTATGAGATTGACCTGGTATGGTCCTGGGGCGGCGTAGGTGTGGCTTGTTGAGGCTCCGATGCCTTCTCGGTCCTGCTTGGTTGTTGTGTAGTTTCCGTCGCCGAATTTCCAACTAGCCTGGTAGGGAGCCGTGCCCCCGCATACGTTTTGGGTAAACGTTACAGGGGCTCCGGCGATGGTAGCCGTTATGATGTTGAACCTCCCGAGGAGGGGAAGTGACGGATAGCGGGGGGCGGTGGTTGTGAGCGTGTTGCTGTCAGAGCCTTGGAAAGACGGAGAATGAATCGGCGTAATGATAGCTGGGATCGAGCCGGGTTGGGTTCCAACGTAGAGGGTAAAGTTCAGCCTCGCCTGGTGGAGCTGATTGAGGGTGCTTGAGAGCTGGGCGATTATTTCGAGATGATAAGTCGCGATAGAAGTGCCCGGAGAGGTTGAGATAGTTAGATTGGAGTTGAAGCTGAAGACTCCATGAGGACCGTTGAGTGAGGCTGTTCGAGGGTTGAAGCTGTAGGTTATCTGGGTGGTTGCAATTCCGCTGAGGAGCAAGGTGACGTCTCCGTCTCCTGCGGAGTTGACACGGTATACTGTGACATTAGCCGACTTACTCTGATCAGGAGAGAACAGGAGCGATGAGGGATTTGCGATAAGTCGGAACGGACGCCTATTGTCAAGCCTCGCATTTGCAGCGGCGTATGATAGGAATTGCGCGCAATGATTTGAGAAGCCGTAGAGCTGCGACACATTTTGGATAATGCTGATTGTGGTAAATCCTAATGCAAGAATTTTGAAACTTATTTTGAATAATACTCCGGCGTCTGGTGCTCTGAGGCCTGGGTCAGTGGTTATGGCTGCGAACCGTGCGATGCCGTTCGCTGAGTCGATCGTGTTGTTGAGAATTAGCATCTGGTTTTCGTTAGCGTTGGAGTATAGGCAGCCGTCTGATGAGCTGCAGTAGTAAGGGCGGAGGCCGATATCGACGACATTGAGCATCGTCGAGTTGTAGGATATTGAAATGTCGAAGCCCTGTAGTCCTCCCTGAGACGCGTCTATGATAGGAGGAATATTATCGACGACAACCGTCACGTTAAGCACTGCCCCAATGACGAGTTCTGGGTCAACTATGTCGGGAGTCGAGTAGCCTTCTCCAAGAATTCCTAGCGCGACCGGGGTCTGTGGGACACCATGGATTGCCGGCGATGCATGAGTTGTGAAAAGGAAGAGCAGTATCACAACGAGAATTATTGGGCGTGCAAGAGTCAAGATTCGATCAGTCGATGGTTCAGAGAGATGCCTGATTTATCGTGGTTCTGTGGAATAAGGGTACTCCTCTTTGCATCATCTACTAGCGGAGAAAATACCGATTGAGACTTGAGTGTTTAGGTGTAGGTTCCGAACCAGTACGCGACTGTTGCCACGTCCAAGATGTCTACTTTTCCGTTATGGTCAAAGTCGCAGGCGGGGTTCCAGGTGGGGCTTCCTGGTGTTGAACCGAACGCTGCAGCGACTAGGGCGACGTCAAGAATGTCGTCACGGCCATTCATGTTAACATCCCCCGGCGGAAGTAACCACAGTCTTGGTCCGAGCAATGTGTTGTCCCCGGTTACAATCTCGTTCTCAGTCTGGCTTGTTAGGATATTTGCTGACAGCTGGTATTTTGAAGGCTTCGTCCCAGTAGTATTCCAGCCGATGGACAATGGCATGATCTGTCCTGCAGCGAGACTCAGGAATTGGACAGCGACAGTCAAGGCTGAAGTGTTTGTCGCCTTGACAAAAAGCCAGAAACTCTCTGGAAAAGTCCCCGTGTTGGCAACCGTAACATTGATTGTCACTATCCCGAAGTCTCTCAGGGTCAAGGGTGACGCGGAAAGAGACTTGACCGCCACGTTGTGGAAGGGCTGCACGTTGGTTGTCGCGTAGTAGAGGTCCCAGTAGAACTCTGGGTCTCTGTTGGTCGTCCAGAACAGGTAGATCCTGCCATCCTTCAGCTGGGACAGGGCGGGCATTATGTCCTCAGGACAGTTAGCTGTACAGCTAGTGTCGTTGGTCAGATTGGTTTCGGGCACGAAGCTGGCTCCGTTGTTGACCGAGTAGGAGTAGAAGATGTCGTTCTGGAAGACTGTTGATGAAACTGGTAGCTCTCGGTTCCAGACCATCCAGATAGTGTTGTTGCTGTCCTGCATAATGTGAGGGTGGTGGTCGGGGTTAGCGTTGGTGGTGAGCTGGGCCGGATTAGTCCAAGATCCGCTTCTGTATGCTCTATAGTATAGGTTGCTCAGGTTGGAAGTGGTGTCCGTTCGGGACCAGACCATCCATACACTCCCGTCAAGCATTTGGAATCCAGAAGGTTCAGAATTCTCTATGTTCGAGGCGTCACTCGTAAGGGCCGCCTCCGTTGACCAGGACCCGTTTCTCCAAACCTTGTAGAAAATATTGCTTGTTGTGGGATTGATCAGCTGATCCCAGAATAGCCACAGGCTTCCATCACTCGCAGCGACGATAGAAGAGATCTTTTCATTGGCTGTGTTCAAGGTCATCTGCATATCAGAGGACCAACCTTGGCCAGGGGAATATCTCTTGAGAAAGATATCATAGTTACCTGTTCGGTTTGATGCAAAGGAGACGAAGAGGGTACCATTGCGCAACTGCGCGGCCGAGGGAGCTATGTTCTGGCTGAGAGGGGTAGAGACTAGTGTTTGTGCAGAGGACCAATTGGAAGAGTTGTAAATGTAGCCTGGGGAAGTAGTAGTTCTATAGTTGATGGTCGGATTTGAAACCCTTCCGTTGAAAAAGGAGTATGACCAGAAGACCCAAGAAGTGCCATCAAGTCCCTGGATAACGGCCGGGCCAAAATCGTAAGAGACATCGTTAGTGAATCGCTGTGCGTTCGTCGGGGTGATTGTGAGTATAGGGTTCGGCTTGATCGAAGAAGCAGGTACTTGATTCCCGAAAACATAGGACGCGGGTACTAGAACCAGGAAGAGCAGAATCGCTGCGACTAACTTTTTGCCATACATTGTCCCACGATACTGTGAATTTCTCGGGAGAATAATTCCCAAAAAAAGGGGAAAGCTGGGGGTTCTAGGTCGTGCCTATCTGTACGAGAAGCTGCCTGTCTGGGTTCCGTTAGAGCCGCTCACAGTCGTCGTCTGGCTCGTGCCGGCACCGACTGGCAGCGTTGCACTGTACGTCATTGAGGCGGAGAACGTGTACGCCGCCTTCGCTGTTGGAGTGAAGAACATGTCGAACTTCGACTGAACTCCAGGTCCGACGGTGACCGTTCTTGTGAGCTCTTGGACGATTGTGCCGCTTCCGTCGAATATGTCGATCGTAACGGTCATGTTCACTGCGATGGTGCTTGGGTTGGTAAAGTGCACCTTGAAGTCTTGCTGGGTCGGGAAGAACGGATGCTGCTTGAATGTAATGATGTCAACCGTGGGTCCAGCTTGCACTGTAACTGCGTGACTGGCAGTTGCAGTCGAGCCTGCGCTGTCAGTGACTGTCAGCGTCGCCGTGAAAGTGCCTGAGGCGATGTAGGTGTGAGCTGGGTTGCAGCCTGTCTGTGGGGCTGTGCCGTCTCCGAAGGTCCAGAGGCATGTGTAGGGCGATACTCCGCCTTTGATTACTGCGACGAATTTGGTTGTTCCGACCAGTGTGTTTGTTGGGCCGAAGTCTGCCGATAGTCCTGTTACGACTCTCGTTACGGTGACTGCGTGGCTTGCGGTTGCTGTGACTGCGTTGCTGTCGGTTACGGTCAGGACCACGGTGAATGTGCCGTTTGTCGTGTAGGTGTGGGTTGCTGGGTTTCCGCTGCCTGTTGATCCGTCGCCAAAGTTCCAGGCGAACGTGTAGGGTGATGTTCCTCCAGACACGGTGGCTGTGAAGGTGACTGGGCCGCCTACCGTGGGCGATGTTGGGCTGAATGTGAAGTCTGAGTTGAGCGCCATCGGTGTTACTGTGACGACGTGGCTTACCGTCATTCGAACACCGTTCGCGTCAGTGACAGTTAGCGTCACGGTGAACGAGCCCTTCGTAGCATATGTGTGGCTGACTGGGTTGCTGGATCCTGTCGCGCCGTCACCGAAGCTCCATGAGTAGGAGTATGGTGCGGTGCCACCGGACACTGTGGCAGTGAATGTTACCGACTGTCCTGTGGTCGGCGTTGTGGGCGAGAAGGTGAAGTCAGCTGAGACTGCGAGTGGCGTTACGGTGACCATGTGGGTTGCGGAAGCAGTCTTGCCTCCGGCGTCGGTTCCAGTTAGAGCGACAGTGTATGTGCCCTTGACGGCGTAGGTGTGGGATACTGGGCTTCCGGTGCCGGTGCTACCGTCGCCAAAGGTCCAGCTGAAGCTGATCGGTGGGGTTCCGCCACTGGATGTGGCTGTGAATGTGACGCTCTGGCCTACTGTGGGGTTAGTTGGTGTGAAAGTGAAGTCGACGGTTAGCTGTGGAGCCGCAACGACCACGCTGTGGCTGACGGAAGCTTTCACGGCATTCGTGTCGGTGACTGTTAGCGTAACGTTGTAAGTTGTTGTAGCAGCGTTGCTGTAGATATGGGTCACTGGGTTACCTGTGCCTGTTGTTCCGTCGCCAAAGTTCCAGGCGAACGTGTAGGGTGATGTTCCGCCGGAGGCGGTTGCTGTGAAGGTGACTTGTTGGCCTGAGACTGGTGATGCAGGTGCGAAGGTGAAACCTGCTGTTAGAGCCTGGGGTGCGACTGTGACTGCTTTGCCCGTGTTCGCTGTTGCGGCATTAGCATCGGTAACTGTAACGGAGACCTGGTAGGTTCCCTTGGCCGCGTAGGTGTGCATTACCGTGGGGCCATTGGCAAGAGTGCTACCGTCGCCAAAGTTCCAGCTGAATGAGTATGGCGAGGTTCCGCCGGTTGCAGTGGCAGTGAACGTGACCGGGCTTCCAACTGTTGGGTTGGGGCTTACGGTGAAGGTAACGGCTAGTGCTTGCGCGGAGATCGTTAGGGTTGCTGTCTTCGACGATTTCGCTCCGTTGACATCCGTTACGGTCGCGTTTACTGTCTTCGTGCCCTTTGACGAGTAGGTCACGGTGAAGCTTGAGCCCGTTCCAGTCGCGGGTGTTCCTCCTGGAGCACTCCAGCTGAATGTGTACGGTGCTGTGCCGCCGGTGGCTGACGCTGTGAATGTGACCGCGGTTCCAACGGTTCCGGTTGTTGGTCCGGTTACCGTGACTGATGGAGGCGTGGATGAGATGCTGATGGATGCCGTCTTTGATGCCTTAGCGTTGTTTGAATCTGTAGCGGTCGCGTTGACTACGTAGCTTCCTTTGACGGAATAGGTGACTGTGAAGCTAGCGCCTGTGCCGGATGACGGGGTTCCGCCTGGAGCAGACCAGGAGAACGTGTACGGCGCAGTTCCGCCTGTTGCGGATGCTGTGAATGTTACCGCAGTTCCAACTGTGCCTGATGCGGGTCCTGTTACAGTTACTGCTACAGCTTGTGGGGCAATCGTGATGCTTGCTGTCCTGAATGCTCGAGCACCGTTACCATCAGTGGCGGTTGCGTTGACCGTGTATGTGCCCTTGACGCTGTAAGTTGTGGAGAAGCTTGCCCCGGTTCCAGTTGCAGGGTTGCCTCCTGGTGCGGTCCAGCTGAACGTGTAAGGCGAAGTGCCGCCAGAGGCGCTGGCCGTGAAGGTTACCGCAGTTCCAACCGTTCCTGAAGTTGGACCAGTGACAGAGACTGTGAGAGCGAGTGGGTTGATTGTGACTTGCTTGGACACAGTTTGTGTGTTGTGCGTTGGAGTTGCTGAATCTGTTCCGGTAACGCTAATCGTGACTGTTCCCTTGACGTTGTATGTTGTGCTGAAACTGGATCCTGTGCCTGTTGCTGGTGTGCCGCCTGGTGCGCTCCATGTGAAGGTGACTGGTGCGGTTCCACCGGTTGCGGTTGCGGTGCATGTTACTGCGATTCCCACGGTGCCTGTTGCTGGGCATGTCTCGGTTACGACAAGTATTGATCCCACGGTGTGAGTTGCTGTTGCCTTCGCGCCGTTGGTGTCCGTGACGTTCTCTATAACAGTGAACTGTCCGCCGGTTGTATAGGTGTGACTGACCGGGTTGCCGGTGCCTGTGTTGCCGTCTCCGAAGTTCCATGTGTAGGTGTACGGGCTAGTTCCGCCGGTTGTGGTTGCAGTGAAGGTTACAGGTGTGCCAGGCGTGATGGTCGTCGGGTTCGATGTGAAGTCTGTTGATAGGGCAGCTGGGTTGATCGTTACGGTTGTCAGCCTGAACGCTTTCGCGTTGTTCGTGTCGGTGATTGTGACGTTGATTGTCTTGCTACCCTTGACCGAGTAGCTGACAGTGAAGCTAGCGCCTGTCCCTGTTGCAGGTGTT
>Ga0209806_1000173_pt1 | contig 40315 bp, 35 predicted proteins | sample GraSoiAngelo_152_FD_186166 | JGI IMG/M metagenome (GOLD analysis project Ga0209806, IMG submission 186166) | Grasslands soil microbial communities from the Angelo Coastal Reserve, California, USA - 14_1009_12_30cm (SPAdes) (version 2) | ecosystem: Environmental > Terrestrial > Soil > Grasslands ... | reverse complement strand
GTACGCGATCGCGGCGTTCGATCTTGGCAAACCCACATTTCGCTCCCAGGAGTACAAGGAGTACAAAGCGGGGCGCAGGGCCATGCCGGACGATCTTCGACCGCAAGTGGAGATGGTCCGCCAGGTCCTCGAGTCCCTGTCCATCCCCATCTACGGCGTGGAGGGTTTTGAGGCCGACGACGTCATCGGGAGCCTCGCCCGCGTCGCAGAGGAGCGCGGCCATTCGGTGACCATCGTCTCGGGCGACCTCGACTGCCTGCAGCTGGTGACCGAATCGGTGGAGGCGTTGGTGCCCCGCCGGGGGATCACCGACACCTTCGTCTACGGCCCCGACCAGGTGCGGCAGCGGTACGGTTTCGAGCCGCCGCAGCTCATCGACTTCAAGGCGCTGCGGGGGGACACATCGGACAACATTCCCGGCGTTCCGGGGGTCGGTGACAAGACGGCCGCCAAGCTCGTCCAGGACTACGGCACGGTTGAGGCGCTGCTGGAGAAGGTCGATGAGCTGCCTGAGGGGCGACTGAAGAAGTCGCTCCAGGAGAACGCCGACAGGGTCCGATTGGGCAAGCGCATGGTCACCATCGTCAGGGACGTCCCCGTCCCGTTCGAGCTCGAGAAGGCGCGCTGGACCCGCTACGACTACGACCGGGCGCGCCGCGTCTTCGACCACCTCGAGTTCCGGCAGCTCCTCACCCGGTTTCCACCGCCCGACCAGGTGCCCGTACAGCCCAGCCTCACGTTCGAGGCGGCGCCGTCGCCGGCCGGGCTGGCGATCGTCGAGGATCCCGCCGAAGCCGCCAGCATGCTCAACGGGTCTTTAGACGTCGGCGTCTTCGCCTTCACCGAGGGCGCCGGGCGCAGCGCGCGGATCTCCGGCCTGGGCGTGTCGGCGGGGGGGAAAACCTTCTACGTCGCCAGGCCCGAGGCGATGGACGCGGTGGCGACGACCCTGTCCGGCCGCCCGATCTCGGGCCACGACGCGAAAGAGACGGAGCTGGCGCTGCGCTCGCTGGGCGGCGGCAAGCGCGAGTGGGCGTTCAGCACCTTCCTCGCGGCATATCTGTTGGGCGCCGGCTCGCGCGACCCGCGCCTCGAAGACCTCGCCCGCGAGTTCCTGGGCATGGAGCTGGTGAGCGTCGAGCAGCTGCTGGGCACCGGTCGCGCCGCCCGCAAACCCTCGGCCGTCGCCGAGAGCGAGGCCGCGGAGTTCGCGGCGCGTCGCGCGGAGGCGATCCTCAATCTCCGGCCCAGGCTCGAGGCGGAGATGCAGAACCTCGGCGTCGACTACCTCTTTCACGAGATCGAGCTCCCCCTCGCGGGCGTGCTCGCCGACATGGAATCGGAAGGCGTGGCGATCGACGTGCCCTACCTCAAGCAGATGCAGGAGGAGCTCGGAGGACAGCTGGCGGCCATCGAGTCCGAGGTCGAGCAGGTGGCGGGACAGAAGTTCAACCTCAACGCGCCGCAGCAGCTGGCCAAGGTCCTCTTCGAAGACCTGCGGCTGCCGGTCGGCAAGCGGACCAAGACCGGATACTCGACCGACGCCGACACGCTGGAGGCGCTGCGCGAGAAGCACCCCATCATCGGGTTGATTCTCGAGCACCGCCAGCTGTCCAAGCTGAAATCGACCTACGTGGACGCGCTGCCTCAGCTGGTCGATCCGCTGAGCGGCCGGGTGCACACGTCGTTCGGCCAGGCCAGCACGGCGACCGGACGGCTTGCATCGTCCAACCCGAACCTCATGAACATCCCCATCCGCACCGAGCTGGGCCAGCGGATCCGGCGCGCGTTCAAGGCCGGACGGCCGGACCACGTCATGGTGTCGGCGGACTACTCGCAGATCGAGCTCCGGATCGCCGCCCACCTGAGCGGCGACCCGATGCTCCTCGGCGCCTTTGCGGCGGGCCAGGACATCCATACGGCGACGGCCGCGGCCGTGTTCAAGATCCCGATCGAGGAGGTCGATCCCAACCAGCGGCGGCTCGCGAAGGTGGCGAACTTCGGCTCGATCTACGGCCAGGGCGAGTACGGGCTGTCGCAGCAGCTCGGCATCACGGGTGACGTGGCGCGGGAATTTCTCGGCCAGTACTGGTCGACGTATTCGCGCCTTCGCGAGTACCTCGACGACGTGAGGCGCAAGGCCCGCGAGGAGGGTTTCGTGGTCAGCGCGACGGGTCGCCGGCGTGCGATCCCCGACCTCCGCTCACCGAACTTCCAGCTGCGCGGCGCGGCCGAGCGTATGGCGATCAACTTTCCGATGCAGTCGCTCGCCGCGGACATCATCAAGATCGCGATGGTCCGGCTCCACAGGGAGATCGACGCCGACCAGATCGAGGGCCGCATGCTGCTGCAGGTCCACGACGAGCTGCTCTTCGAGGTGCCTCGCTCAGAGGTCGATCAGTTCGCCGAGAAGGTGCCGCGCATCATGACCGGCGCCTACGAGCTCGAGACCGGCATCGAGGTCGAGATGAAGGTCGGTCCGAACTGGGCGGACATGAAGAAGCTCGCGGTCGTCCGTGCCTGAATTACCGGAGGTCGAGACGATCGTCGCGGACCTGCGCCCGCATCTGGTGGGCCGCACCATCGTGCGATGCGAGCTGGCGTTCCCGACGATCGTTCGCCACCCCGAACCGGAAGAGTTCATCGACGCGGTGGTCGGTATGCGAATCGAGTCGGTCGGGCGTCGCGGCAAGTACATCCTCATTCGATTCGACAACCACATTCTTCTGGTGGTGCACCTTGGGATGACAGGGCAGCTGCGGCTCGTCGATGCAATGACTCCAGTTGAGAAACACACGCACGCGATTTTCACGTTAGGTAACGAGGTTTGGAACAGCCCCTCCGGCGCTTCGCGCCACCTGCGGGGCAAGCCCGATAAGGACGCGCAAGGCGCGCCTACTGATCGCCCCATGAATGGGGAGGACAGCAGCAAGCAGCTGCGCTACCGCGATCCGCGACGGTTTGGACGCCTTCTTCTGGGGACGCAGGAAGCATTGTTGTTTGCAAAGAAGATGCCGCTTCTCGGCCCGGAGCCGATCGACCCTGAATTTGCCGCCGACGAGCTCTACCGGCGCCTGCGGAAAAGGCGCACCGCGCTGAAGGCCTTCCTGCTCGACCAGGGCGCCATCGCCGGCGTCGGGAACATCTACGCCGACGAGTCTCTCCACCGCGCCCGCTTGAGACCCGACCGGATCGCAGGCACGGTCAGCAAGAAATCGGCGCAGCGCCTGCACGAGTCGCTGCGCGAATCTCTGCGCATCGCCATCGCGAACCGAGGCAGCTCCGTCGACACATATAGGGACGCGTGGGGAGAGATCGGCGGCCAGCAGGAGAAGCTGCTCGTCTACGGGCGTGCGGGTGAGCCGTGCTTCACGTGCGGCCGACCATTGAGCTCGATCCGGATCGCCGGCCGCACGACCGTTTTCTGCCGCCGTTGTCAGCACTGATCCCGCGGCTTTTTGGGATCGCTGTCCTCGGCGTCGCGTTCATCGCGCTGACAATCGCGATCACGGCCGGCGCGTTCACCGGCCTCGATCTGCAGGTCGCGCAGGCGATGCACGACGCGTGGCAGCCGTCGCTGCACCCGATCCTCCAGGCGATCGCGGAGCTCGGAAGCATTGAGCTGACGGCGATCCTGATGCTCGGGCTCCTGATCTTTCTCTGGCAGGGTGGCTTCGGCTCCGATGCCTTCGTGGTGCTCGTTTTCTTGGCCGCCGAAGCTTTCGAGCTCTTTTACAAGTACAACCTGCACCAACCGGGCCCGCCGCGGGCGATCATGCAGGCGGACGGCCCGAGCCTCAGCGAGCTGTTCAACGGAAGCCTCGGTGGAAACAGCTTTCCCAGCGGACACATGATGAGGACGGTGCTGGTGTACGGACTGCTTGCATTCGTCGTGCGCCGCCTGTCACCGTCGCCGCTGGTCCGCTCGCTTGCCGTGCCGGTTGCGATCGTGATCATCGTGGTCATGGCATTCGACCGGCTGTATCTCGACGTGCACTGGGAATCCGATGTCGTCGGCGGGCTGCTCCTTGGTGCGATCGCTCTGGTCGCGGGCACCGTCTGGCTCGATCGGCCCTTGAAGGCCGAGAATTAGTCAATGGAGAAAGCCGTGCTCATCATGGTCACGACAGGCGGCCGTGACGACGCGGAGCGGCTGGGAGAGGCGCTCGTGGTCGAGCATCTCGCGGCGTGCTGCTCCGTCATTACGACGGTCCATTCCATTTACTACTGGGACGATCAGCTTCAGCGCGAGCACGAGGCGCTGCTATTGATCAAGACGCTGGAATCGCGCGCGCCCGCCGTTCAAGAGTTCGTCCGCACACACCACACCTACCAGCTCCCGGAGATCCTGCAGGTGCCGATCGAAGGGGGGTCGTCCGCCTACCTCGATTGGCTTCAAACTCAAGTATCCAAACCGGGCCGATAACCGTTACTGGGTGTTAAGTCACAGACCTTAGACTGCGGGGAAAGGAGGGGCGGGCTGGCTACTCTCGTTACTGATCCCAGCGAACCGAGCGGCTCCAAACGCCGCCGTCGCCGCTCGCGCCGGGACGCGAGGGCGACCGTCCCGACCAACGGCGAGAACGGCGAGAACGGCTCCGCGCACGAAGCCGCCGAAGCCACCGCCGTCCTGGTGGAGGATGCGGCTCCGGTCGCGCCGCCGGTCCCGGTTCTGGTCCTGGAGGCCCCTGTGGCTTTGCCGGAGGCGCCCCCCGTCGACGAGTTCAGGGACCTCCTCGGCCAGGCGGTCGGGCTGCGCCTGGATGCGGTCTCGCGGGAGTTTGGCGGCCGGCACGAGATGCACGTGGCGGCTCTCCGCAACGTGACCCTGGACATCGGCCCGGCCGAGTTCGTCGCGATCGTCGGCCCTTCCGGGTGCGGCAAGAGCACCCTGCTCTCCCTGATGGGCGGCCTAGACCGCCCGACGTCCGGGCACGTCTACGGTGCGGGCCTGCCCCTGGGCGAGCTGCCGGACCGGGACCTGTCGGACTACCGCCTGCAGCGCGTCAGCACGATCTTTCAGACCTTCAACCTCATCCCGTCGATGACGGTCGAGGACAACGTGGCGCTTCCCCTCACGCTGGCCGGTGTCGAGCTCGAGGAGCGCCGGCGCCGAGCGCGCCACCTCCTCGAGCTGGTCGGCCTGGAGAAGCGTGGGCGGACCCGCGCCGGGCGCCTGTCGGGCGGGGAGCAGCAGAAGGTCGCGGTGGCGAGAGCCCTCGCCAACCGGCCCGGTCTGATCCTGGCCGACGAACCGACCGGCAGCCTGGACTCGACCGCAGGCGAGGGCGTTCTGGCGCTGCTCGAAGACCTGAACGCCCGCGGCGCCACGGTCGTGCTGGTGACCCACGACCCGGAGGTCGCGCGCCACGCCAGGCGAGTCGTCCGCATGATCGACGGCAGCGCGATCGAGCTCGAAGCCGGCAAGCCGACGGTGCGCAGCCAGGAGCCGCTCGACCCCGCGCCGCGCCTGCACTGGCGCGACACGATGAAGGTGGGGCTCGGCAGCGCCGGGAGGCGCCCGCTGCGCACGACCCTGACCACGACCGGCGTCGCCATCGGGATCGCGGCTTTGAGCCTGATCGTGGCGCTGGCGGGCGGCCTGCAGCAGGCGCTGGACGCACCGGCTCTCGCCACCAGCCAGGTGCACCAGGTCGCCGTCTACCCGGTGGCCGGTGCGCGAACCCCAGCCTTCGACGCTGCGACTCTGGCCACGCTGTCTCAGCTGCCGCACGTGCGCGCAGCGTGGGGCGAGATCGGGATGACGGGCACGTTCAGCGTGGTCGCCGCACCCGCTGCCGGAGCCGCGCCGGCCGCAGCCCCCGCGGGCGCGGTCGTCTCTTTGCCCCCGCTGGGGTCGTCGAGCACGGTTCCGACCCTGACCGCCGGGCGCATGCCCAGCTCCGACATCGCGACCGAGATATTGCTCACGGACAGCGAAGCCGTCGCCCTCGGCTACAAATCGCCGCCCGGCGCCGTCGGCACGCGGGTCAAGTTCACGGCCACATCAGGAGCCATGGTTCCGGGGCTCACGCCCAACCAGGTGACGCAGCCCGTGTCGATGACCTTCCTTGTGGTCGGAATCATCTCCACCGACTTCATGCCCGCGGGCACGCCCGGCGCGCTCGTGCCCAATCAGACGATGCGTGTCTACTGGACCACTCTGTCCGGGCCGAATGGATGGAAGGGCAGCGAGTATTACAGCGTCACCCTGCTCGCAGACTCAGGCCTTTCGGTGGAGAGCCTCCGGCGGCGCGTCGATGCTCTGGGTTTTCAGACCCAGACGTTCGGTGACCAGTTCCGGAACTTCGAAGACCTGCTCGGCAAGATCAAGGTCGCGCTCCTCGGTGTCGCGATCGTCGCGCTGCTGCTCGCCTGTCTCGGCATCGCGAACACGATGTACACCGCGGTCCTGGAGCGGACGAAGGAGATCGGATTGCTGAAGGCGCTTGGAGCCCGGTCACGTGACGTGTTGCTGCTGTTTCTCGCCGAGGCGGCCGGCATCGGGCTCGCGGGCGGGGTGGTGGGGGCGCTGGTTGCCGTCGGCCTCGGCCGGCTCGGCAACGCGGCGGTCGACCGGCTGACGCAATCGGTGACCAACTCGAGCTTTGACGTTTTCCAGATCAACGTGCCGGTGCTGCTCGTGGCCGTGATGCTCGCCGCGCTGTTGAGCATGGTCAGCGGTCTGCTGCCGGCGTTGCGCGCCGCCCGCCAGGACCCCTCTCGCGCGTTGCGATACGAGTAGTTGAGGGCTTCCGCCTACCCGCTGATCGACGCGGACGAGGCGGCGGTGCTCGTTCTCCAACACACGCCGGTGCTCGGCGTAGAGAACGTTTCCATCAGCCAGTGCGCCGGACGCGTGCTGGCGGAAGACCTGGTCGCTGAGGCGCCTCTCCCGGCATTTCCCTCGAGCGCCGTCGACGGCTTTGCGCTGCGGGCCTCGGACGCCGGCAAGACACTGCGAGTGGTCGGCGAGTCCGCCGCGGGCCGTCCGTTCCAAGGCGCCATTCCGCCCGGGTCGGCGGCCCGCATTCTGACCGGCGGGGTCCTGCCCGAGGGCGCGGACTCCGTCGTGATGGTCGAAGACGTGCAGCTATCGGGCGACACGGTCACGGTGCCGGGGCCGCTCAAGGCCGGCGCGAACTTCCACAAGGTCGGCGATGACCTGAAGCCCGGCGACCGGATCCTCGCCGCGGGCACCCAGCTGGGCGCGGCGGAGATCGGAGTCGCGGCCGCGACCGGCCGCGCGAGCCTGCCGGTGCGGCGCCGGCCGCGCGTGGCGCTCATGTCGACCGGGGATGAGCTGGTCGAGGTGGGGAACAGGCCAGGGCCCGGCCAGATCCCGGACTCGAATCGCTGGGCGTTGCTCGCGGCCCTCCGCGAGGCGGGCGCCGAGGTGAACGTGCTGGGTATCGCACCCGACGAGGCCGAGCCACTGCGCGCGCTCGTGGTCGACGCGCTGGGCGATGCCGACGCGCTGGTGACCTCCGGAGGCGTGTCGGTCGGCACGCACGACCTGGTCAAGCCGCTGCTGGAGTCACTCGGCACCGTGCATGTCGGCAGGGTCAAGCTGAAGCCGGGCAAGCCTTTCACCTTCGCCACCCTCGGCCACGCCCCTCTCCCTGACCCTCTCCCCTGGGGGGAGAGGGTAGCTTTTGGGTTGCCGGGTTTTCCTGTTTCGTCCTTGGTCACGTTCGAGGTCTTCGTCCGGCCCGCGCTGCGCAAGATGCAGGGTTTCGCTCAGCTCCACCGGCCGACCCTGCCTGTCCGCCTCGGGTACGACGCTCGGCCCACCGCCGATCGCACCGAGTACCAACGGGTCACGCTGCGCCGCGATGGCCTGGAGCTGATCGCGGAAACCACCGGCTCTCAGTCATCCTCGCGTTTGATGTCGCTTGCCGGCGCCCACGCCCTGGTCAAGGTCCCGGCGGGAGACCAGGGCATCATTGCCGGATCGATTGTCGAAGCGATGATCCTTTCGCTGCCCTGATCTCCGGTTAGTCTGGACACAGCGCGCTGATAGCGGGGCCAAACTTCGGATAGTCCGGACTATCCGGGGAAGTACCTCCGGCGAACGTTTGTGCGCCTTAGAATTAGCTTCCTCCGAATGCCTACTCCCTTTCGTGTCGACGCACCCTTCAAGCCCGCCGGGGACCAGCCGCAGGCGATCGCGGAGCTTGTCGAAGGCGTCCGTGCCGGCCTGTCTCAGCAGGTCCTTGCCGGTGTGACGGGAAGCGGCAAGACCAACGTCATGGCCTGGGCGGTGGAGCAGCTGCAGCGCCCAGTCCTCGTGTTGAGCCCGAACAAGACACTGGCCGCCCAGCTGTGCGCGGAGTTCCGGCGCCTCCTGCCCGACAACGCGGTCGAGTACTTCGTCAGCTATTACGACTACTACCAGCCCGAGGCCTATATCGCGCGCACCGACACGTACATCGAAAAGGATTCGAGCCGCAACGACGACATCGACCGCATGCGCCACTCGGCCACGCAGTCTTTGCTCACGCGCCGCGACGTGCTCGTCGTGGCGAGCGTGAGCTGCATCTACGGCATCGGCTCCGTCGAGGACTACATGGGCGAGTCGCTGCACGTCGAGAAAGGACAGGCGATCCGGCGCGAGGTGTTCCTGCGCAAGCTGACGGAGATGCTCTACGAGCGCAACGACTACGACCTCGCCCGCCTTCGATTTCGCGTGCGCGGCGACGTGGTCGACCTCGTTCCGGCCAGCGAGGACAAGGTTTATCGCGTCGAGTTCTTCGGCGACGAGGTCGAACGCATCCAGGAGCTGGATGCCGTCACCGGCGAGATCCTCGGTACGAAGAACGAGTTCACCGTCTTCCCCGCATCGCACTACGTCACGCCGGCGGACAAGTTGCGCCTCGCGATGGCCGACATCGAGGTCGAGCTCGAGGAGCGGTGCAAGTGGTTCGAGGAGCACGGCCGGCTGCTCGAGGCGCAGCGTCTCCGACAGAGGACGAACTTCGACCTCGAGATGATGCGCGAGACGGGGACCTGCGCCGGCATCGAGAACTACTCGCTGCATCTGACGCGCCGCAAGCCAGGCGAGGCGCCTTACACGCTGATGGACTTCCTGCCCGACGATGCGCTGATCTTCGTCGACGAGTCACACGTCGCCGTGCCGCAGATCGGCGGCATGCTCGGGGGGGACCGCTCGCGCAAGGCGGCGCTGGTCGAATACGGGTTCCGCCTGCCGAGTGCGTTCGACAACCGCCCGTTGAGCTTCGAGGAATGGGAGGAGCGCGCGAACAACGTGATCTATGTCACCGCGACGCCGGGTCCGTATGAGACTCGTCGCGCGCAGCGCACGGCGGAGATGATCGTCAGACCGACCGGCCTCGTCGACCCGACGGTCGAGGTCCGCCCCACCGAAGGCCAGATCGACGACCTGCTCGCGGAGGTCAAGAAACGCACCGGGCTGGGGCAGCGCTCACTCGTGACGACGCTGACCAAGCGCTTCGCCGAAGACCTTGCCGACTACCTGCGCGAGTACGGCGTCAAGGTTCGTTATCTCCACTCCGAGCTTGATGCGATGCAGCGCATCGAGGTCCTCACGGCCTTACGCACGGGCGAGGTCGACGTGGTCGTGGGCATCAACCTCCTGCGCGAAGGTCTCGACCTGCCGGAGGTCGCGTTCATCGGCATCCTCGACGCGGACAAGGAAGGCTACCTGCGCGCCTACCGGTCGTTCATCCAGATCATCGGGCGCGCCGCGCGGAACGTCGAAGGACACGTCGTCATGTACGCCGACTCGATCACCGATTCCATGCGCCAGGCGCTGGACGAAACCGACCGCAGGCGCGCCAGGCAGGTCGCGTACAACACGGAGCACGGGATAACGCCGGAGAGCGTGAAGAAAGCCATCTACGCCCTCGAGATCAATGAGAACGACCTCCAGGCGGACGCGATCGAGATCATGGCCGGCGCGGGTGTCCCGCGAGAGGACCTGCTGGCCATCGTGCGCGACCTCGAGAAGGAGATGCGCCGGCTGTCCAAAGAGCTTCAGTTCGAGGATGCGGCTCGGGTGCGCGACCGGATCATCAAGCTGCGCAGGCGTCTGTCGGGCGAGGATGAATCCAAGGAAGACGATGGCGAGGTCGCGCTGGCGATCGCCGCGGCTCCGAAACAAAAAACGACGATCCGTAACTGGAGAAAGACGCGACGCGGTCCCTGAGGCTCGGCCAGAAGCCCCTCGCCGGATCTTCGGCGCCCATGCGGCCGATCTCCGGGTTCAGCTCCTGCGCTGCTCGCTCACGCATCTTTTGATGCGCTCGCTCCGCTGCTCGTCGCTTCACCCGGATCTCGGCCACCTGGATCGCCGAATCTCTCGGCGAGGTCTTCCGTCCGAGCCTCTAGGCGATCTGGCCCTCGACGATGCTTCTCATCAGCCCGAGCACTCGCTTGCGCGAGCCGCGCAGCACCGGGAGGTTCGCGAGGCCGATCAGGCGAACGATCAGGTCGGTCGTCTCGTCGATCACCTCGAGCGTGCGCAGCCGGCCTGGAGATCGATCGAAGATCCAGAAATACAGGATGCCCATCTGGTAGAGCCACAGGGTCAGCGGAAGCATGTCGGCGACGTCTGCCGGGATGCGCGCGTCCGAGCCGCGCACGACGTCCGCGTAAAGGGCCACGACCTCGTCGCGCAGCGGCTTGGCGGCGGCGCCGAAGGGATTGAGCGGACTCGAGGGGTTCGCCACGGTGCTGAAGATGGAGCCGGCCACCGCGTGGAACGGTTCGCAGGTGACGATGACGGCGCGCATCGTGCCGCGCAGACGAGCCGCCAGGTCTTTCTCGCGGAGGAGCAAAGGCGCGATGGCCGCGGAGTGGAGCTCGTGCGTGTGGCGGTAGAACTCGAGCACGAGGTGCTCCTTGGAGGGGAAGTAGTGGTAGGAGCCGCCGAGCGAGACGCCGGCCCGCTCGGCGATGGCGCGCATGGTGGTCGCCTCGTAGCCGCGTTCCTGGAACAGGTCGAGGGCGGCCTGGAGAATCACCGCCCTCGAGCTCTCGCCGCGTCGGGTTTTGGGAGCTTCGATCGCCAACTCTCGACCCTATGCGCCTGGAATCGGTTGGTACGGGTTGTAGTTGACCGGCAGCGGCGCCTTCTGGCGGAGAGGGCGGCGGATGATGTGGAACACGAGCAGGTTGAAGAAGTGCATCGTTCCCAGCACCAGGAGGGCGACACCCAGGCGCGTCACGGTCTCCTGGAGCATGTCCGGCAGGGAGGCGGGGGCGCCGCCGGCGTTGATCAGGAGCGCCACGGCCCCGAAGTTGATCAGGTAGAACCCGACCACGAGAAGGGTGTTGACAGAGTCGGCCAGGCCGTCTTCCTTGAACACGGAGACCAGGAACGGCCGGCCGTTGCGAAAGAGCGTTCGGCCCACCCAGACCGTCAGCGCACTGCTGGCGGCGATGTAGATCAGGTAGTCGATCAGGCGGAGACTCATCGGTATCACCCCACTTATTTGAACTTGAACATGTTCAACTCAGAGCGTAATTGAGTCGAATCCGAATGTCAAGAGAAAACGAACATGTTCAATTTGCCAATCCCGGCCGCGCCAGGGCCCTCCTCGAGGCGGCCCCCGACGGCTGGATGGAGACGCTCGGCGCCAGGATCACGGAGGCGGAACCGGGCCGGGTCGTCCTGGAGCTGGTCGCCGGTCCGCAGCACCGCCACGGCGGCGGCGTGGTCCAGGGCGGCGTGATCACCCAGATCGCCGACGCCGCCATGGGGATGTCCCTCGCGACGCTCCAGGAAAACGGCGTCTGGAACACCACGATCGAGCTGAAGATCAACTTCCTCCGGCCCGCCGTGAAGGGGCGGCTTCGCGCCGTCGGCCGGGTGATCGAGATGCGCCAGACCCTGCTGTTCAGCGAGGCCGACGTGTTCGACGAGGCAGATCGGCTGATCGCCCGGGCCTCGTCGACCTGCATGCCGGTGCCGGAAGGCCAGGGCCGTGAGTAGCAAGACCACCTCCCGGGCGTGGCAGTGGCTTGGGATTGGCCTGGTTGAGCTCGGTGAGGGCAGGGCGACCGTCGAGATGACGCCATCGGAAGACATGGCGAACCACGCCGGATTCGTCCACGGTGGCATGATCACGGCGCTGGCCGACTCGGCCATGGGCCGCAGCCTGCGCACCCTGGTGCCAGGCGTCGCCCGCGCGATGAGCTTCGACCTCAAGCTCAACTTCATCTCGGCGGCGAAGGTTGGAGAGAAGCTGGTCGCGGTGGGCAACGTCGTCCACGCCGGGCGCCGGACCGCGGTGACCGAGTGCAGGGTGGAAGCGCCGGGTGGGCGCCTGGTGGCGACGGCCAGCGGTACGTTTGCGATCACCAGAGAAAAGGGGATAACCGAAGGTTCCAATGCCGACTGACCAGATCACGATCCGCGGGGCGCGCGAGCACAACCTCAAGAACGTCACCCTCTCCATCCCGCGGGACAAGCTCGTCGTCTTCACCGGGCTCTCGGGTTCCGGCAAGTCGTCGCTCGCCTTCGACACGATCTATGCGGAGGGCCAGCGGCGCTACGTCGAGTCGCTCTCCTCCTACGCGAGGCAGTTCCTCGGGCAGATGGAGAAGCCCGACGTGGACATCATCGAGGGCCTTTCGCCCGCGATCTCGATCGACCAGAAGGGCACGTCCAAGAACCCGCGCTCGACGGTGGGCACCGTGACCGAGGTCTACGACTACCTGCGGTTGCTGTACGCGAGGGTCGGACATCCGCACTGCCCCAAATGCGGGCGTGAGGTGCGGAGGCAGACCGTCGACCAGATGGCCGATCACGTCGAGAAGCTGCCGAAGGGTATGCGCGTGATGGTGCTGGGGCCGGTGGTGAAAGGCCGCAAGGGCGAGTACCGGTCGCTGATCGACGACGTGCGCAAGTCTGGGTTCGTGCGGGTACGGGTTGACGGAAGCCTGTACGAGATCGGCGAATCGATCCCCATGGACAAGAACAAGAAGCACGACATCCAGGTCGTGGTCGACCGCATCGTGGTCGGACCGGAGCAGCGCACACGACTGGTCGAGTCGATCGAGACCGCGGCCCGGCTCGGCGGCGGCTCGGTGATCGTCGTGCCGGCTGAAGGTGAAGAGATCCAGATGTCGCAGGACTTCGCGTGCCCGTACGACGGGACGAGCGTGCCGGAACCGGAACCGCGGAACTTCTCGTTCAACAACCCCCATGGCGCGTGCCCGGTATGCACCGGTCTTGGTTCCCAGCTGGTGGTCGACGGCGACCTGGTGGTTCCGGATCCTTCGTCGTCCCTGCGCGAGGGCGCCATCGCGGCGTGGAGCAAGTCGCAGTTCTTCTACCCGGAGCTGCTCGAGTCGGTCAGCAAGTACTTCGGCATCGACATGGACAAGCCGTGGTCGAAACTTCCGAAACAGCAGCGCGACATGCTGCTGAACGGGACGGGCGAGAAGAAGATCCGCTTCGGCTACAAGAACCAGTACGGCCACTCGCGCTGGTACGAGGCGCCGTTCGAGGGGGTGATCGCGAACCTGCAGCGCCGCTACGAGGAGACGCAGTCGGAGTACTTGAAGGCGGAGCTCGAGCGATACATGTCGGACAAGCCATGCCCGGCGTGCAAAGGCCGCCGGTTGAAGCCCGAGTCGCTGGCGGTCACCGTGTCGAAGCGCAACATCGCGGAGGTCGCCGAGCTGGCGGTCAGCACGGCGATCGGTTTCTTCGACCAGCTCGACCTCACGGAGCGCGAGCAGTTGATCGCCCGAGGCATCTTGAAGGAGATCCGGGAGCGGCTCCAGTTCATGATCGACGTCGGGCTGGACTACCTCACCATCGAGCGGCCCGCCAACACCCTGAGCGGCGGCGAGTCGCAGCGCATCCGCCTCGCGACTCAGATCGGCTCGAAGCTGATGGGCGTCCTGTACATCCTCGACGAGCCCTCGATCGGCCTGCACCAGCGCGACAACAAGAGGCTGATCAACACGCTGCTGAGCCTGCGAGATCTCGGCAACACGCTGATCGTCGTCGAGCACGACGAAGAAACGATCCGGTCGGCGGACTACATGGTCGACATCGGTCCGGCCGCGGGCGAGCACGGCGGCGAGATCGTCGCCGCGGGACCCGTGGAGGAGGTTCTGCGCGATCCGCACTCGATCACCGCCGCGTACCTCCGCGGTGACCGGATGATCCCCATCCCGGCCCAGCGAAGGAAGGGCAACGGCAAGAAGCTCGTGATCCGAGGCGCCCGGGCGAACAACCTGAAGGACATCGACGTGGCGATCCCGCTCGGCTGCTTCGTCGCGGTGTCAGGCGTTAGCGGTTCCGGCAAGTCGTCGCTGATCACCGACATCCTCAGCCGCAAGGTGGCGCAGTTCTTCTATCGGGCCAAGGAGAGGCCGGGCCCGCACCAATCCGTCGAAGGGCTCGAGAATCTCGACAAGGCGATCGACATCGACCAGTCGCCGATAGGCCGCACGCCGCGGAGCAACCCGGCGACCTACACCGGCATGTTCACCCACATCCGCGACCTGTTCGCGAGCATGCCGGAGGCGAAGATGCGCGGCTACAAGGCGGGGCGATTCAGCTTCAACGTGAAGGGCGGGCGGTGTGAGAACTGCCAGGGTGACGGCATCATCCAGATCGAGATGCAGTTCCTGCCCGACGTGTACGTGCCGTGCGAGGTCTGCCACGGCACGCGCTATTCACGCGAGGTGCAGGAGGTGAAGTTCCGCGGCCACTCCATCTCGGACGTGCTCGAGATGACCGTCGACGAGGCCCTCGAGGTTTTCGAGAACGTTCCGGCCATCAAGACCAAGCTGCGCACGCTGCACGACGTCGGCCTGGGTTACATCCGGCTCGGACAGCCCGCGACGCAGCTGTCGGGCGGGGAGGCACAGCGGGTCAAGCTGTCGGCCGAGCTCTCGCGGCGCGACACCGGCCGCACGCTGTACCTGCTGGATGAGCCCACCACCGGGCTGCACTACGCGGACGTCGAGAGGCTGCTGGCCGTGCTGCACCGGCTGGTCGATCACGGCAACACCGTGGTCGTCATCGAGCACAACCTCGACGTGCTCAAGACCGCGGACTGGCTGATCGACCTCGGCCCGGAAGGCGGAGACAAAGGTGGCTACGTGATCGCCGAAGGCACGCCGCAGCAGCTGACGGCCAACCAGGACTCGGCGACCGGCCAGTACCTGCGGGCGCCTCTCGCCAGGGCGCGCCGAACCTCCGTGTCGGCCAACGGCGCCGGACGCTCCCGGCGCTCCAAAGTCGCCGTAGGCTGACGACCGAAGAGGCACCGACCCAGCCCGGATACGGCGCACTCATGCGCTCCGAGGGCGTTGCGCGCCTGGTCGCCAGCCTGCTGCTCGGCCGCGTCGCCGGTCAGATGCTGACAGTCAGCCTGGTCCTGTTCGTCCTGTCTCGATACCACTCGCCACAGCTGGCTGGATACGCAACGTCCTTGCTGGTGCTTCCAGGCCTGCTCCTGTCTCCAATCGCCGGCGCTCTGCTCGACCGCTACGGACGGGCGCGGCTCATCGCCCTGGACTACGTCCTGGCCGCGGCGACTCTCTTCCTGATGGCCGGGCTCTCGATCCGGCACGCGTTGCCTCCGGCGTTGCTGCTTGGCATCTGCGGGATCTCGTCGCTCACCGGACCACTCAGCGCGGCTGGCGCGCGGTCGATGTTTCCCACCGTCGTTCCCGGCCACCTGTGGGAACGGGCCAATGCGCTGGACAGCAGCACCGGAGTCCTGGCCGGGGTGATCGGGGCTCCGCTCGCCGGCGTGCTGGTCGGCTTTGCGGGCGGTGAGTGGGCGCTTGGCGCGACCGCGTCGCTCTTCTTGCTCGCGGGCCTCGCTGTGGTCGGCATCCACGACCCGTCGATCAAACAGCGCGGAACGAAAATCCTCGCGGAAGCCCGATCAGGTCTCGTCTACGTTTTCCGCAACCGCAGCCTGGTCGGCCTCGCGCTCACCTTCTTTGCGTTCACCATCGGCTGGGGGTGCCTCGTCATCGCCATGCCAGTGCTCGTGCTGGGTCGCCTGCACCAGGGACCGGCCGCGGTCGGATACGTTTGGGGCGCGGTCGGCGCGGCGGGACTCGTGTCCACGTTGATCACGGGGCGGTTGAAGACACACGGCCGCGAGAGGATTCTCATGGCCGGCTCGATAGTTGCCGTCGCCATTGCGATGGCAGCCATGCCGTTCGCGACTTCCGTGCTCGTGGTCGCGGCGGCCCTCGTCGCGGTCGCCATCGTCGAAACCCCCTTCGACATCGCATTCCTGACGCTGCGCCAGCGCCGGACGGACCCGACTCGGTTCGGCCGCGTGTTCGCCGTCTCGATGTCGCTGAACGTGGTGGGCACGCCGGTGGGCCTGGCGCTCGCCGGACCCCTGATCGCGTGGTCGCTCAACGGGGCCTTATGGTTTGCGGTCGCGGCTACTCTGATCGGGGCGGTGTTTCCGTTGCTCGTTATACCTGCGAGAGATGAGTCTTAGGCAGCGCGCCCTCCTGGCGATCGTGCTGACGGTGGGCTTCTATGCCCTGGCGCTCGCGTTGATGGCGGCCATGATCTGGGTCATCTTCCAGCCCAACGTCCCGGGGCGCGCGCTGGGCTTTTGCATCTTCGGCGTCGTCGTGATCGCCATCTCCATCATCCCGTGGCCGCGCCGCTTCATCCCGCCCGGCCCTCTACTCAACCCCGCCGGCCAGCCGCGGTTGTTCGCGGAGCTGCAGACCGTGGCGCGCGCCGTGGGGGAGGAGATGCCCGCCGAGGTCTACATCTCGCCGGAGATGAACGCCGGCGTCCTGCAGCGCGGACGGCGCCGGGTGATGGTGCTCGGTCTACCCCTCATGCAGGCCTTGACGGTCAACGAGATGCGCGCCGTGCTGGCGCACGAGTTCGGCCACTACCACGGCGGCGACACTCGCCTAGGGCCGTGGATCTATCGGACGCGGGAGGCCATCGGGCGGGTCATCAACAACGCATCACGGCAGAGCGCCCTCCTCCAGCTGCCGTTCGTCTGGTACGGCAGGATGTTCCTGCGGGTGACCCAGAAGGTGTCGCGCCAGCAGGAGCTGACCGCCGACGCGCTCGCCGCGAGGACCTTTGGGGCGGGGGCGATGATGGAAGGACTGCGCGCCCTGGCACGCGGGTCGGTGGCCTGGGCGGGGTACTGGCGGAATGAGGTGGTCCCGCTGCTCGAGGCGGGATTCCAGCCGCCGATAGCCGAAGGGTTCCAGCGCTTCATCAACGAGCCGCAGATCAACCAGGAGGTCGAGAAAGCAGCCGAGCAGCTGCTGAAGGAAGGTCGCACCGATCCGTACGACAGCCATCCGCCCGACTCCGAGCGCATCGCCGCCCTCGCCTCGATGCCGGCGGGTCCTCCCGATGGCACCGGACCCCCGGCCGCCACTCTCGTGGACGGCATCGACGCGATCGAGCCATTCTTGCTCATCGGCATGCTGAACCCCGGCATCCAGATGCGCCGGATCACGTGGCAAGACGCGGGCTCGGTGGCACTGCTGCCGGGCCTGAGGGATCGTGTGCGCCGGCAGGCCCACATGCTGCGTAACTACAGCGTTGGCTGGCTGCCCGAGCTGCTGAAGTACGCCGACCGGCTGGGCCATTCGGAAGCCGGCGCGGCCAGCCGCCAGCTCCCGGCCGATCAGGCGCGGTCGCTTGGCGTCGGTCTGGCCGGGGCTGCTTTCGCGGTGGCGCTCGCGGACCACGGGTGGACCGCCGAGTCGCTGCCCGGGCGGCCGGTCGCGATGCGCCGCGATGGCGCCTCGCTCGAGCCGTTCGTCGAGGTGAACCGGCTTGCGCGCGGCGAGGTGGACATGCCCGCCTGGCAGCAGCGCTGCACAGACCTCGGCATCAGGGACTACTCCCTGACGCCGGCCTAGTACTGCCTACCTAGCCGAACAGCCCGATGAGGGTGATGATGCCGCCGATGACGTTGAGCACGACGCCGACGATCCCACCGATCATCTGCTTGCTGCGGAAGATAGCCTGCGCCGCGAGGATCAGGCCGATGATGGGAAGGAAAAAGAACACGCGGTTGAAGACGAACGGCACCACGATGCAGATGATTCCGACGAGGCACGCCCATCCGGCTGACCCGGTGAACTGGGAGATGAGTCCGGCGGTCCCGCCCGCGGCCATCCGCGTCGGCAGCACCGGCGGCGGGGTGCCCGGGGGCTGGTAGGTGCCCGGCGGCGGCTGGTACCCGGCGGGTGGCGGGGGCGGCGACGAGTAGGGGCCCGGGGTCGACTCTTGCGGTGGAGGTGGTGGTGAGCTCGGTTGATCAGACATCGCGCAAATCGTAAAGGGTGATCGACCAAAACGGCGACCCATCACCGGCAGTCGCTCTAGTGGTGCAGGAGCGCCCAGCCCCCGATCGCGAAGACGGCGACGATCAGGAAGATGAAGATCAGCGCGATCACCAGGAGATGGAGGACGCCCAGCAGGATGCCGACCGTGGCCATCCACATACCCTGCTCGCCGCTCCGCTTGATCTCGCCGCGGGCGATGATGCCGGTGACGATGGCGATCAGCGCGAGGGTGCCGCCTCCTATGCCGGGCAGCACCAGGTGGCCGAACACCGACAGGGCGCCTGTGACCAGGCTGACGACGGCCATGCTGTTGGTCTGGCTGCGCGACGGCGTGTAGTCCTGGAGCCCGGGGGTACTCGGCACCGCGGAGGTGGGGGCCGATTGCTGACCCGAGATCTGTGTCTGCGAGGCGCCAGATGCCGGCTGCGGCGGCGAAGAGCTCATCGGCCCGAGTTTACGGCTTCCTAGAATCGCTTCAGCAGTGGCAGTGACCCTGGAAGACACGATCAAGCGGCGGCTCCAGGCCGTTCCCGACAGCCCCGGCGTCTACCTGTTCCGCGACAGCAAGATGCAGGTGATCTATGTGGGCAAGGCCCTGCGCCTGCGCGACCGCCTGCGGTCCTACTTCACGCCCGGCTACGCGGAGACGGCGCGCGTTTCGGAGCTCATCCGGAGGGCGAACGACTTCGAGTTCGTCACCACGGCCAACGAAGTCGAGGCGCTGGTCCTCGAGAACAACCTCATCAAGAACTACCGGCCGCGATTCAACATCCGGCTCAAGGACGACAAGAACTATCTCTACCTGAAGCTCCCCGTCACGGAGGAGTTTCCACGTGTCCACTACTCGCGTCGGGTGCAGAACGACGGCGCTCTCTACTTCGGTCCCTACACCTCGGCGCAGTCGCTGCGGTCCACCGTGAAATCGATCCGGCAGCTGCTGCCCTTCCGCACCTGCTCGGACGAGATCTTCAAGCAGGGCAAGGTGTGCCTCGACTTCCACATCAAGCGCTGCCCGGGCCCGTGCGAGCGGCGTATCAGCTCTGAGGATTACAAGGCGCGGATCAACGAGGTGGGGCTCTTCATGGAGGGACGGTCCGACATCCTGGTCCGCGAGCTGCAGGAAAGGATGGAGTCGGCGGCCAACCGTCTCGACTTCGAGAATGCGGCTCGTTACCGCGACCAGCTGCAATCGATCGAGAGGATCGCGGACCGGCAGAAGGTCTTGACCCGGGGCCGCGACGACCAGGACATCGTGGCCTATGCACGCAGCGGCAACGACGTGTTCGTCGAGGTCGCCTACGTGCGCCAGGGAAAGATGGTCGGCCACGACGGGCACGCCCTCGACGGGGCGGGCGACGCGGCCGAGCCCGAGGTGCTGCGTGGTTTCATGCTGCAGTACTACTCGAGCGCCACGCACGTGCCGCGCGCGGTGATCCTGCCGGGCCCGGTCGAGGAGCCCGAGCTGATCACCGGCTGGTTGAGCGAGAAGCGCGGACGCCCGGTGACGATCGAGGTGCCTCAGCGCGGGCGCAAGCGCGCTCTCGTCACCCAGCTCGCCGAGACCGCCGCGCAGGAGCTCGAGCAGATGCGCATCCAGGCCGACTACGACCGCAGCCGGACGGAGCCGATGCTTGCGGCTCTGGCCAATGCGCTCGACCTCGAGAGCCCGCCGAAGCGAATCGAGTGCTACGACATCTCCAACATCCAGGGCGACTCGGCGGTCGGGTCGATGGTCGTGTTCGAAGACGGCAGGCCGCGCAACGACCACTACCGCCACTTTCGCATCCGGTACGTGCCCGGTCCGAACGACTTCGCGATGCTGCAGGAAGTCCTGCGGCGCCGCCTCGAACGGCTGGAGTCGGCGCAGCGGCGGGAGGAGGCTGAGATCGTCGGCGATCGCTCGTTCACCAGCCGTCCCGACCTGATCCTCATCGACGGCGGCAAGGGCCAGCTGAGCGCGGCGCTCGAGGTCATGGAGGCCGCGGGCTACGCCGACATTCCTACGTTCGCCCTGGCCAAGGAACGCGAGGAGATCTTTGCGCCGGGCCGCGCGGAGCCGATCATGCAGGAGCGCAACTCGCCCGGCATGTTTCTTGTCCAGCGGATCCGCGATGAGGCGCACCGCTTTGCCATCACGCACCACCGCAAGGTGCGATCGCGCAAGGCGCTGACCTCGCCGCTCGATTCGGTCGAGGGCATCGGGCCCGCGCGCAAGCGCGCGCTCCTGCGACACTTCGGCTCGGTGCAGGCGATCCGCGAGGCGCCGGTCGACGAGATCGTGAAGCTCGGCATCCCGGAACGCCTCGCGTCGAGACTGAAAGAAACCCTTTGACACTGGTAGTCATCGGCGCCTCGAACGAGCAACGCATGCAGGACGCGATCAGCGCTTTCGAGGCAGCCGGCTTCCGCCGGATAAGAGAGCTCGATGAGGTGACCGAAGGCGACGAGGTGCTGGGCGTCAGCGACGGAGGCGCCGAGCTGCTGCGCCAGGCCGACCTCCGTGCGATCAAATACGTCCTCGTCCACGACGGCGAGGGCGACGGTCACCAGGGCGGAACGTTCGAGCGCGCGCATCACCGCATCGAGGCGGGGCAGCGTGACGAGCTCGCGCATCACCTGCGCAGCCGCAACCGCCCGCTGATCACATGCCTTGCGTTCGGCTATAAGAACGGTGCGCCGGCGGACGCCGCGCTCCTGATCGACGCTCGTTTTCTCGACAACCCGTTCTGGGTGCCGGAGCTGCGGCCGCTTTCGGGCCGAGACAAGGCGGTGGACGATTACGTCATGCAGCAGCCCGCCGCGGCGGAGCTGCTCGACGACGTGGAGCGGATCGTCCGCCGGCTCCTTCCTCTTTACCAGCAGAAGGGGCGCATGCACCTCGTGGTTGCGTTCGGCTGCACGGGAGGCCAGCACCGGTCAGTGGTCCTCGCTTCCCGGCTGGCTGCTCGGCTCCGGCAGGATGAAGGCATCGACGTCGACTTCGTCACCCGCGACGTCGATTGACCCGAGCCCTGGTTCTGGGGGGTGCCGGGTTTATCGGCGTGGCCGCATGCAAGGAGCTCATGCGCCGCGGCGTGGAGACGATCGCGGCAGGGCGCAAGGACCGCCCGTACGGGACGTTCACGAGCTACGTCGCCTTCGACCGCACCGATGAGGAACAGCTCGCCCGGGCGCTGGCGCAGACAGAGCCTGACGTCCTCCTGGACCTGGCGTGTTACCAACCGCACGAGGTCGCGGCTGTCGCCAGGCATTTCAGGGGTGAGCGATACATCTTTGTCTCGACCGGGGTGTACCCCGACCTGCACGGCAAGCCCGCACGCGAGGAGGACTTCGTGCCGCTCAGGGGCGAGGCGCCTGACGAGCTCGATTACCGCGAGGGAAAGAGGTGGTGCGAAACCACCCTGTCGCGCCTTCCCGATTTTCCGTGGACCGTCGTGCGGCCGCCCGCAGTCTTCGGCCCCGCCGACCACACGCTGCGCATCGCGGCGTACATCCAGCGCGTGGAGGACGGCGGACCGGTGCTAGTACCGTCCGAAACCTATGAGTGGCAGGCAGGTCTCGCCTGGGTGAAAGACATCGGATTCGCCTGCGCGCTCGCATGCGACCTGCGCAAGGACACCGAGCACAAGGCGTACAACGCCGCCTTCGAGGGCGTGAGCCTGCGCGACCTCGTCGAAGGCATCGCGCGGGCGCTGGGCAAGCCGGCTCGGCTGCATCCGCTGCCCTTCTCCGAGATTCCGGAGGGCGCGCGGCCGTACGGACCCGATCCAATCCGCTCTGCGGGCTACGTGCTCGACCGGGCGCGGCGTGAGCTCGGCTTCGAACCGTCCGCCCTGGAGGATGCTCTGGCCGAAACGCTGGCGTGGTATCGCGTGGCGCGCCCGTCGCACCCGGGCTACTCGAACCGCGCGCAGGAGCTCGGGCTGAACCTCGGATAGTCCGGACTATCCGGGATTGGAATGGCAGTTGAGCACGCAAAGTCCGGACTATCCGGGGGTTACTGTTCCGAGTGGCTTCGGTTCAGGACGTAGGCGGCCAGGAACGCCACCACCACCAGGCCGGGTGACCATCCAAGGCCCGGGCCGAACGGGTCGAATGGGGAAAGGTCGATGAAGACTGCGAAGCCGCTGATCGCCGCGAAGACGAGAACGATCAGCACCCCGCGGATCGCGCCGTGGCGCGCGAAGAACAGCTCGAGCTCCAGCTGCCAGGTGGGCCGATGCCGCTCGCGGACGCGCTGCACCGCCGCCGTGTGAGCGCTGATTCGCTCCCGCCGGCCCATCCGGTAGCGAGCGCTCCTGGGAAGTGTTTCGAAGGGGACATGGTCGACCTCACGTTCGCGCGGAGGAGGCGTCTCGAGCGGCTCCCACAACGGCTCATGGCGGTAGCGCCGGTACGCGACGTAGGCCAGCGCGCCGAGCACGAGCCAGCCCATGAAGATGAAGGTCGAGCTCGAGATGTTCTGAAAGACCAGCTGCGTGAACACCGTACCGATGAAAAGCGCGCCGACAAGAGAAAGGACGGGAATGCTGTCCCGGCCGAATTTGATGTTCCACGGCATGCGGTACGGACGGTGGAGCGATGGTTCGATGAACCTCAGCCGCATCACTGATAGATGGGCCGAGCAAAAGGCGAAGGTCGCGGCCAGCGAATACACCGCGGCCATCAGGTCGATCTCCTTGCTGCCGGCGACGAGGCCGGGCAGAACGAGAAGGGCGGCGACGATTCCGAAAACGATTATCGACACATACGGCGTCCTGTACTTCGGGTGCAGGGCGGCGAGGCGATGGGGAAGGAGGTCCACTCCCGCCATCGAGTAGCTGAGGCGAGAGATGCCGATCAGGCCGGCGTTGGTCGCGATGACGAGGATCGTGAACGCCAGGATCCCGACCCAGACCTGCGCCCAGAACCGCAGCGTCTCCTGCGGGAACCCGGTCACGATCCCGGCCACGGGGTCGGCCTTCCATGTCGTCGCGAGCTGCGTGGTGTAGCTGTGCGTGTTCGGGTCCAGGGTCACGGGAAAGACGCTCACGCCGATCGTCGGCAGGAACGCCGAGACGAACAGCACCGCAACGATGACCCACCACGTGGCGAGAGGAACGTTCCGGCCCGGGTTCTTTGCCTCCTCAGAGAGGTTGGAGATCGTTTCTATTCCCGTGTAAGTGACCATCGCGATCGAGATGCTGGCTAAGAAGTTGCCCCACGTCGGCGCGAGGCCGAGATGGATGCTGTGGATGACCGTCTGGATGTTCAAAAGCAGGATCAGGCCAAGGATCACGAGCACGAACTGGGTGATCAGGTCGGTGAAGGCCAGCACCAGGTTGAGGGCGCTCGACTCCTGGATGCCGATGACGTTGACCACGATGAGGATCGCGATCAGCACGATCGTCGCGGCGACATGCGTGGTCTGGTCGGACTTGAGCGGCGCCAGCATCGGCACGTACTTGCCGAGAAAGCCCACGTAGCTGATGGCGAAGTACGAGGAGATCGATACCGTCGCGGTGTAGTTCAGAAGCTGGACCCAGCCGACGATGTAGCCGATCGGCGCGTTGAAGGCGCGGCGCGCAAAGCTCGAGCTGCCGCCCGCGTGCGGCAGGGCGGCCGTGCCCTCCGCGTAGTTGAGGGCGGTGGTGACGAAGATGAATCCGGCGAGGATCAGCGCGACCGGCGTGAGCCCGAGGGCAAAAGCGGCGGTGACCCCGAGCGCGTAGTAGATGCTCGATCCGACGTTGCCGTAGCAGGCCGCGAAGAGCGCGCCGGCGCCCAGCGTGCGGGGGAGCTTGGCCGGGCGGCGGACGACGACACGCAGGTCGCCGGGCCGGCGCCCGCGCCTGTGGACGGCGTCAGAGCCCATCGCAGCCGAGGTTAATCGATCGCGATGATCAGGTCGTTCAGCTCGCGTGGGTAGTCCGTCATGACGCGGCATCCGTCGTGGGTGATGACGACGGTGTCGGAGTGGCGGAACCCGCCCATTTCCTTTATGTAGACGCCCGGCTCGACCGTGAACACCATGCCCGGCTCGAGGACCGCGTCGTCACCGCGGTCGAGAAACGGAGCCTCGTGGCCCTCGAGCCCGATCGAATGGCCGGCGTGGTGGCGCAGGTTGTCCGCGACGCCAAGCTCTTCGGCCAGCCTCACCGTGGCGAGCTCGACCTCGCCGGCGGGAACACCGGGGGCCATCACCTCGATCGCGCGGGTCTGCAGCGCGAGCATCGCCGCAAACGCGCGCCGCTGCTCTGCGGTCGGCTCGCCGACGATCATCGTCCGCTCCAGCTCGCTGCGGTAGCCGTCGATGTTCGCCCCCGCGCCGCTGACCAGCACGTCGCCGGGCTGCACGCCGTGCCCCTTCACGAAACCATGCGGCATCGCCGTCGAGTGCCCGCCGACGAACATCGCCACGAACCCGGTGTCGTCGCCGCCGCGCGGTCGCCAGCCTGGCATCTCGCGCACCATCTCAAAGAGCGTCTCGTTGGCGGCGGGGGTGTAGCACTCCATCTCCGTCTTGCCCGTCTTGATCGCGGCCTGCATACGGTGGTGCCCCCGGACCGCCCAGTCGCAGCTGAGCTGGATGCAGTCGAGCTCGGCCTGTGACTTCACCCGCCGGAGCGACTCGATGATCAGCTCGGCGTCGACGGGCTCGACCCCGACGAGGTCGCTCAGCCGTGGGCCGCGGTAGCCCCAGAAAGGCACGTACCCGTCATGGTCCGCGCCGGTGCGGTGAGGCCTGGCGTGCATCTCGACGAGCATCTCGGCGATCGTCTCCATCGGGTGCTCCGCACCCGGGTACTCGAAGTAGATGCGCACCTGGTCGACCGACGTCGACGATTCGGCGTGCTCTTTCTCGACCGCCGGCACCACGAGCGACGACTGCCCGCTGGATCCGATGACAAGCGCGATCGGGCGCTCGGTCGGGATGTGGTGGAAGCCGGTCAGGTACGCCACCCGAGCCGGGTAGAAGACGCAGAGCGCATCCAACCCGGCGGCGTCCATGCCGGCGGCCACGCTCTCGCGGCGCAGCTCGTACTCCGCCCGGTCAATCGCGGGGAGAGTCCGGACGGCGGGCCTGGCCGGGCGGCGGCGCCGGTTAGTAGGCGGCAAGCTTTCTTGCCGCGTCGGCGATTTTCTGGGGACTGGGCATGAAGAAGTCCTCCTGAGGGCCATTGAAGGGCATCGCCGGCACGTCCGGCGCCCCCACGCGCGTGACCGGACCGTCGAGATCCTCGAACGCGTGCTGGGAGATGATCGCCGCGATCTCGGCCCCGAACCCGCCGGTGAGGTTGTCCTCGTGCACGATGAGCGCCTTGCCCGTCTTGCGCACCGAGGCGAGGATCGTCTCCCGGTCGAGCGGCGCGAGGGTGCGCAGGTCGACCACCTCCATGCTGATGCCCTCCGCCTCGAGCAGCCGCGCAGCCTCCAGGCAGTAGTGGGTCATCAGGCCCCAGGCGAAGCAGCTCAGGCCCTCGCCTTCCCGACGGACCACGGCGGGACCGATCGCCACCAGGTGATCGCCGTCCGGCACCTCCTCGGCGACCAGCCGGTACACCTTCTTGTGCTCGAGGAAAAGGACGGGGTCAGGGTCGCGGACCGCCGATTTCAGGAGGCCGTGCGCGTCGACGGGCGTGCTCGGCACGACCACCTTCACGCCTGGCACGTGCGCGTAAAACGCCTCGATCGATTGGGAGTGGTAGAGGCCGCCGTGAACCCCGCCGCCAAAGGGCGTCCGGATGACGATGGGCACTCCCCAGTCGCCATTCGATCGGTATCGCGTCCGGGCTGCCTCGCTGACGATCTGGTCGAACGCGGGATGGATGAAGTCGGCGAACTGGATCTCGGCGATCGGGATGAGGCCGTTGAGCGCCGCTCCGATCGCAACGCCGACGATCGCCGACTCGGCGAGCGGGGTGTCGAGCACCCGCGCCTGGCCGAAGCGAGCGTACAGGCCGTCGGTGGCACCGAACACGCCGCCCTTGCGGCCCACGTCCTCACCCAGGACCAGGACCCGCTCATCGCGCTCCATCTCCTCGGTGATCGCGGCGCGGACCGCCTCGATCATCCGCATCTCCGCCACAAGGGAATTGTGGCGCGGGCAAAAAAGATTTGTGGACTGGAAGGCATCGGTCGCGCGTTAGACTCGATGGGAAAGGGGGGAGGTTAATAACCTTCCTGGAGGTACGCGCAATTTCGTTCTCGGCTGAGGTCAAGAACGAGATGGCGGGGCTTCTACCAGCACGGCCCTGCTGTCAGCTGAGCGAGTTGCTCGGCATCTACTACGGCTCGCGCGGAAGGCTGTTGGGAAACCAGCGGGGCCGCTCGGCTTACTTCTCGCTGCTTCGCAACGCGGTCGCGCGCAAGGTCGTGCGGCTCGGTCGCGCGGTGGGGCGCATGGAAGCCAAGTACCAGGCGGTCAAGACGCGCAAACGGATGTCGTTTTTCATTGAGCTCACGCTTCCGCCCGACCTGGTGGCGGCGTTCTCGCAGCCACCCGTGCATGCGATGCCGGAGGCCGCCTGCGACCGCAAGGCGATACTTCGGGGCCTCTTCCTCGGCTGCGGCTCGGTCAACGCGCCGCACACCCGATATCACCTCGAGTTCGTCCCGCCGACCCCGTCCTGGGCCTCCTCGATCGCCCGTCTGATCGACAGCTCGGGCATCAAGGCCGGCGTGACCGAGCGCGGGGGCCAGCCGGTCGTCTACATCAAGGACGGCGACGGGATCGTGCGCCTGCTGTCGATGATGGGAGCGAACCGGGCGGTGATGGAGTTCGAGAACGTGCGCGTCATGCGTGAGGTTAGCGGCGAGGTCAACCGCCGCCTCAACTTCGAAACCGCCAACATCGGCAAGACGATCGGCTCAGGCCTCCGCCAGGCGGCCGCGATCGAGCGCCTCGAGGCTGACGGCAAGCTCGACCTGCTTCCCCCCGCGCTTCGCGAGATGGCTCGCATGCGCGTCGAAAACCCTGAGCTGAACCTGGGGGAGCTGGCGGGTCGCATGAAACTGTCGAAGTCCGCGGTCAACCACCGGCTGCGCCGGCTGCAGTCTCTAGCCCAGCCCAACGGAGAAAAGCCACAACGCCGCTCCGCCTAACATTTAGGCCGTCCTTCCACCGTTCTACGAACATCACTAGGAGCTCGCCCCAATGGCACTCAAGGTTGGCATCAACGGCTTCGGCCGCATCGGCCGCAACATCTACCGCGCGGCCTGGGACCTGAAGCCGCACTTCGAGATCGTCGCGGTCAACGACATAGGCGACGCCAGGACCTTCGGCCACCTGCTCAAGCACGACACGGCGCTCGGCACTTTCGCTCCGGCGGTGAAAGTCGACGGCGACACGATCCAGGTCGACGGCCACAAGGTCAAGTTCCTCAGTCAGAAAGACCCGGCCGAGCTGCCCTGGAAAGACCTCGGCATCGATCTGGTCGTCGAGTCGACGGGTCTTTTCACCGACGCGCACAAGGCTCGCGTGCACATCGACAAGGGCGGGGCGAAGAAGGTCATCATCTCGGCACCCGCGACGAACCAGGACTACACCGTCGTGATGGGCGTCAACCACAAGGGCTATGACCCCAAGCAGCACGACGTCATCTCCAACGCCAGCTGCACGACGAACTGCTTCGTGCCGCTCGCCAAGGTGCTGCACGATTCGTTCGGGATCGAGCGCGGAATGATGACCACGATCCACGCCTACACCGCGGACCAGAAGCTGCAGGACCTTCCGCACAAGGACCTGCGCCGGGCCCGCGCCGCCGCGGACAACATCATTCCCACCTCCACCGGCGCGAACAAGGCGGTGGCGGAGGTGCTGCCGGAGCTGGCCGGCAAGTTCGCCGGGATTTCGTTCCGTGTCCCCATCCTGGACGTCTCGGTCGTCGACCTCACAGTGCAGCTGGGCAAGACCACGACCGCGCAGGACGTCAACGCCGCATTCGAAGAGGCCGCGAGCGGCGAGCTGCGCGGAATCCTCGCCGTGAGCCATGAGGAGCTCGTGTCCTCGGACTTCAAGAACGACCCGCACTCATCGATCGTCGACGCGCCGTCGACCGCGATGCTGGCCGGCGACTGGGCCAAGATCGTCAGCTGGTACGACAACGAGTGGGGTTTCAGCTGCCGCATGGTGGACCTGATGTCCTACATGGCGGAGAGACTCTGAAGGCTTCGATCACATCCGTCGACGTCGCGGGCAAACGGGTCCTCGTCCGCGAAGATCTCAACGTTCCGCTGACGGATGGCGCCATCGCCGACGACACGCGCGTGCGCGCCGCCGCGCCGACGCTTCAGCACCTCGCCCGGCGCGGCGCGAGGGTCATCGTCATGTCCCACCTGGGCCGGCCGAAGGACCGCGAGCCGGATCTCTCCTTGAAGCCGATCGCCGGCCACCTCGCTCAGCGCGTCGGCCGGGAGGTCCAGTTTGCCGAAGACTGCGTCGGCGAGCCGGCGATCATGGCGGTCGACAGGCTGCAGTCAGGACAGGTGCTCTTGCTCGAAAACGTCCGCTATCACAAAGAGGACGAGGCGAACGACGCCCAGTTCGCACGCCGGCTGGCGTCGCTGGGCGATCTCTTCGTCAACGACGCGTTCGCGGCCTCGCACCGCGCGCATGCTTCGGTCGTGGGCGTCGCCGCATACCTACCCGCATTTGCCGGCGAGCTGATGGAAGCCGAGCTGGCGGCGCTGCACAAGGCGCTCGACGACCCGCGACGGCCGATGGTCGCCGTGGTGGGCGGAGCAAAGGTTTCGACCAAGGTGGGCGTGCTGCGGAACCTGCTCCACAAGGTGGACTCGCTTCTCATCGGTGGCGCCATGGCCAACACCTTCTTCAAGGCGAAGGGCTGGCCCACGGGCGGTGGACTCGTGGAGGACTCCGCGCTGGACGAGGCGAAAGCGGTCGCCAAGGAGGCGGGGGACAAGCTCCTCCTCCCGGTCGACCTCGTGTGCGCGCGGAAGATGCAGGCCGGCGAGGCTCTGCGGATCCTGGAGTCAGACAAGGTCGAGCCCGACTGGATGGCCCTCGACATCGGTCCGCGGAGTGTCCGCGAGTTCACCCAGCGCCTGAAGGGCGCGGGCACCGTGATCTGGAACGGACCAGTCGGCGTGGCCGAGATCCGCGATTTCGCTGACGGCACCAGGGCCGTCGGGGAGGCCATCGCAAGCTCCGGCGGATACACGCTGGTCGGCGGTGGCGACACGATCGCCGCGATCGAGTCGCTTGGTCTCGCGGGTCGTTTCTCGCACGTCTCGACCGGCGGCGGCGCGACCCTGGAGTACCTCGAAGGCAAGGAACTGCCCGGCATCGCGATTCTCAAAGAGGCATAAGTGTCGACACGTCCCCCAGGCATGCCGCTGCTGGCGGCCAACTGGAAGATGAACCCGACCAACGAAGACGACGCCCTCGACCTGGTGCGCGGCGTGCTCGGTGTGGCCAGGGGTCATGCCGATCGGGTGGAGGTCGTCATCATCCCGCCGTTCCCGTGGCTGCTCGGAGTCTCGGAGGTGCTCGACCAGTCAGGCGTCAAGCTCGGCGCGCAGGACTGCTTCTGGGAGATGTCGGGACCGTTCACGGGCGAGGTCTCGCCGGCCATGCTCAAGGACCTGTGCCAGTGGGTGATCGTCGGCCACTCGGAGCGGCGCCTGTACCTTGGCGAGACGGACGAGATGGTGGCGAAGAAGACCGCCGCGGCGCTGTCCTCCGAGCTTGGCGTGATCATGTGCGTGGGCGAGCTCGCCGACCACTACGACGCCGGCACGTCGGACGAGGTCGTGTCGGCGCAGGTCAAGGCCGGGCTTGCGCGGTGCTCGGCGGACGACTCTGCCCGGCTCGTCATCGCCTATGAGCCGGTGTGGGCCATCGGCAGCGGACGGAACGCCGACCCGGAGCATGCCTACAAGACCATGCGCCTGATACGCAGGATCGTCGGCGAGATGATCGGCGCCGGCGCGGCCCGCAAGGTGCGGATCCTGTACGGAGGGAGCGTGAAAGCGAGCAACGTGCAGCAGTACGTGGAGCTGCCCCTGTGTGATGGCGTCCTGGTCGGCGGTGCGAGCCTCGACGCCGAGGAGTTCGCCGCGATCGTGAAGGTCACGGCCGAGGTCTATGGGCACCGGTAGCTCCAAAGCGGACCAGCGCCTCCGGCCCTCCGGGCCATCTCCCCATAAATGGGTAGGAACTCTTGTCCTTTTGCGCCACGGCGAGAGCACCTGGAATCTCGAGAATCTCTTCACCGGCTGGACCGACGTGCCCCTGAGCGAGCGTGGGGTGAAGGAGGCGACCGAGGCGGGACGGTTGATGAAGGAGGCAGGGCTGCGGCCGGGCGTCGTGCACGAATCGCTCCTGCTGCGTGCGATCCAGACGACGCAGCGAGCGCTTGCCGAGATGGAGCTTTCATGGATCCCGGTCAAGCGCAGCTGGCGTCTCAACGAGCGCCACTACGGCGCGCTGCAGGGACTCAACAAGCAGCAGACCGCGGAGAAGTACGGCGAGGACAAGGTCAAGGTGTGGCGCCGCAGCTATGACGTGCGTCCGCCCGACCTCGATCGAACCGACAAGCGGCACCCGTCACATGACCCTCGCTACGCGGCCATGCCGCCTGAGCTGCTGCCCGGCGCGGAGTGCCTCAAGGACGTGCTCGAGCGCACGCTGCCTTACTGGTACGACGCGATCGTCCCCGACCTGCTCGTGCATCCGTGCGTGCTCGTGTCGGCGCATGGCAACAGCCTTCGGGCGCTGGTCAAGCACCTCGACGGGCTGAGCGATGCCGAGGTCGTCGAGCTGAACATCCCGACCGGCGTGCCGCGTGTCTACGAGCTGGACGGCGACCTGCGGCCGAAGGCCTGGCGCTACCTTGGCGACCCGGCGGAGGTGGAGAGGCGCGCCGCCGCGGTCAAGGCCCAGGCCTCCGGTTCGAAATCGTCCACCACTTAGACTGGTTCCAATACACACCGAATTCAGAAAGGGGGGTCCCTGAACATGCCTTTTGAGCTTCCCAAGCTTCCATACGCGTTCGATGCCCTCGAGCCGCACATCGACGCGAAGACCATGGAGATCCATCACGACAAGCACCATGCGGCCTATGTGGCGAACGCTAACGCGGCGCTCGAAAAGCACCCCGAGTTTGGCAAGAGGACGGTCGAGGACCTTCTCTGGGGGATCAAAGACGTTCCGGAAGACATCCGAACCGCCATCCGCAACAACGCGGGCGGCCACGCCAATCATTCGATCTTCTGGACGATCATGGGGCCAGGTGGTGGGGGCAACCCGAACGGCCGCATCGCCGACGCGATCAAGAACACGTTCGGCGGCTACGACGCCTTCAAGGAGCAGCTGCAGAAGACCGGCGTAGGGCAGTTCGGCAGCGGCTGGGCGTGGCTGGTGGCCGACCGCCAGGGCAAGCTCTCGATCAAGGGCTACCCCAACCAGGACAGCCCTTACATGGACGAGCTGACGCCGCTCCTGGGCGTCGACGTGTGGGAGCACGCGTACTACCTCAAGTACCAGAACCGGCGCGCCGACTACATCGCGGCGTGGTTCAACACGCTGAACTGGGAGGCGATCAACTCCCGCTTCGGCTCGGTATGGGCCTGAGCGCGGGTAAAATCTCCGGGTCCCATGGCAAAGCTCCAGAACGCCCTGGTCATTGCGGAGGCCGTCCTTTCGGTCCTCCTGATGGCCGGTGTGCTGATCCAGACACCCAAGGCGTCGGGTCTCGGCGGGACGATCGGCGGCGGCGGCGACGGGCTGGGCGGAGGCTACCGCACGCGGCGCGGCCTCGAGCGTCAGATCTACTGGACCACCTGGGTCCTCGTCGCAGCCTTCCTGATCTGCTCGGTGGCCAACGTCTGGGTGACGACGCATCTCACGGCGTAGATTCATCGTCGCCGCGCTGGCGATGGTCCTGGTGGTTGGCGCGTGCCAGCCCGTCGCCACCGTGCCCAAGCCCGCTCGCGGCGGGACGGCAGTCGAGGCGCTGATCGGCCAGGCCGACGTCTTGAACCCGCTCTTCCAGAGCAACGAGAGCACGCGGGACGTCAACAGCCTGATCTACCAGGGCCTGACCACCATCGACTCGCAGCAGAACGTGGTCGGACAGCTCGCCCAGGACTGGGCGGTGTCCGCCGACCACCTCACCTACACGTTCACCCTTCGCGACGGCGTGAAGTGGGCGGACGGGGAGCCGTTCGTGGCGGACGACGTGCTCTTCACCTTCCACATCCTCCAGGACCTCGAGTACGTGCAGCCCGGTGCCGAGGACTGGCGCCTGGTGGGCGTCGCGGCGGGTGGGCCCGGACAGGTTGTCTTCAGCCTCCGGGCGCCAGATGCGTCGTTCCCGCTTTCCCTCCGCGTGGGAATCATCCCGAAGCACATCTACGCGGGGATGGCGCCGGCGCAGATCGCCGCGAGCCCCTACGGAGGAGTACGCGCCTTCGGCACCGGCCCGTTCAAGGTCGGATCGATCAACCAGCTTGCGATCACGCTCGACAGAAACCCGTACGCGGTTCCGCAGCCGTACCTGGACCACCTGGTGCTGCGCACGTACCCGGCGACGGACCCGCAGTCCGCCATCCGCGCAGTGCTGACCGGGGCGGCCGACCTGGTCGGTGGGATTCAGCCCCAGGAGGTTTCGACCCTGCAGGGGCGAACGGACCTGACGGTGCAGGAGTCGCGGATGTTCACCAACTCGTTCGTGACCTTCAACGTGGACGGTGACGGCAAGGCGTTCTTCAGCGACGCCAAGGTTCGCGTGGCGCTGGTGCAGGCGATCAACCGGCAGCGCGTGGTCAACGACGTGTTCGGGGGCAGGGCCGACGCCGACCCCACGCCGATCCCGACAGGGGACTGGGCTTACTCACCCGCCGCGGCCAACCTCCATCCTTTCGACGCGGCCGCAGCGGGTTCGGCGCTCGACGCCGCGGGCTGGCAGCTCGACCCCGCATCGAAGCTGCGGACGAAGAAAGGGGTGCCGTTCAAGATTTCCCTGGCCGCCGCCGACTCGTACCCCAACCAGCAGATCGCGTCCGCGATCTCCTCCCAGCTGGCCGAGATCGGCATCGAGGTGGACGTGAAGCCACTTCCCGCCTCGAAGCTGTTGCAGGACTACCTGCTCACGCACAAGTACCAGATGGCGCTCATCTCGATCGACGTCGGGCCTGACCCCGACCAGTACTCCCTGTGGCACTCCGGGATCGACCCCGGCTCGCTCAACTTCGCGTACTCGCGAGGCTGGGGGCTGATCGACAAGGACCTGGAAGATGGACGCGCTGCGGTCGATCCTCCATCGCGTCTGGCCGCGTACATCGATTTCCAGATGCTGATGGCCGACGCCGCGCCGGCGATCTTCATCTACGCGAGCCGCTACGAGTACGCGGTCTCGCAGCGCGTGCACGGCGTGCACATGAACAAGGCGATCGATCCGTACGAACGGTTCCAGTACGTCACGGACTGGTACGTCAACACCAAGAGCTGATGGATTTTGGGCTGAGGGACCGGCGCGCTCTCGTCACGGCCGCCAGCAAGGGGCTGGGGCGGGCTTGCGCCGAGGCGCTGATCGCGGAAGGCGCGCGCGTATACATCTGCTCGCGCGACCCGCAGTCGATCGAGGCGACGGGCCACGCCATAGGCGCAGCCGGCTGGTCGGCAGCTGACGTTTCCAGAGAGCAGGACGTGGAGGCGGTGGTAAGGGGCGCCGTGGAGACGCTCGGCGGCCTGGACATCGTCGTGGCCAACGCCGGGGGTCCGCCGCCGGGTGTTTTCCAGACGACGCCTCTGGACGCGTGGGATGTCGCGTTCCAGCTGACGCTTATGAGCGCGGTGCGGCTGGTCCGTGAAGCGCTGCCCCACATCAAGGGGTCCGAGCAAGGCCGGGTCATATTCATCACGTCGATCACGGCCCGTCAGCCGATTGCGAACCTTGTGCTTTCAAATGCTTTTCGGGGGGCGGTGACCGGGTTGGCCAAAACACTTTCACGCGAGCTCGGGCCAGACCAGATCACCGTGAATTGCATCGCCCCCGGCGCGATTCTCACCGAGCGCGTCCGAGAGCTCGAGTCCAGGCCGGATTCACCAATCGGGCGCTACGGCGACCCCGCCGAGGTCGGTGCAGCATGTGCGTTCCTTTGCTCGCGCCAGGCCGCGTATATCACCGGCCAGACTCTCGGCATCGACGGCGGTTGGCTGATGGGTGTGCACTAGGATTCGTCTCGATGAGCACCGCCGTTCGTTTTGCCGAGCGAATGTCGCGCCTCGGCACCGAGGGCGCGTTCGAGGTGCTTGCCCGGGCCCGCAAGCTCGAGGCTGAGGGCAAGCGCATCGTCCACCTCGAGATCGGCGAGCCCGACTTCGCGACACCCGACAACATCGTCGAGGCCGCGATCGGCGCCATGCAGAACGGCTACACGCACTACACGCCCGCGAGCGGCATCTTCGAGGCTCGCGAGGCGGTGGCCGGCTTCGTGAGCCGCATGCTGACCACACAGGTGGACCCCGCCGACGTCGTGCTCGTGCCCGGGTCGAAGAACGTGTTGCTCTTCACGCTGCTCGCGTGCGTCGAGCCCGGCGACGAGGTGATCCTGCCCGATCCCGGTTACCCCGCGTACGCATCACAGGTGAGCTTCATCGGCGCCGTGCCGAAGACCGTGACCCTTCGCGAGGAGAGCGGGTTCCGCATGGACCTCGACGAGCTGGCGTCCCTCGTGACGTCAAAGACCCGGATGCTCATCATCAATACTCCGCAGAACCCGACCGGCGGAGTGCTCACGGACGAAGACATCGACTTCGTCTGCGAGCTCGCCGAGAAGCACGACCTGCTCGTGGTCTCGGACGAGATCTACAGCCAGCTCGTGTACGGCTTCCAGCACGTGTCGCCGCTGTCGCGGCCGGGTATGCGCGAGCGCACGGTGCTGATGGACGGGCTCTCCAAGTCATACGCGATGACCGGTTGGCGGCTGGGTTACGCCGTGGCTCCACGCGCGCTCGCGGCCAAGCTCGACACGCTGATGATCAACTCCTCGTCGTGCGCGGCCGCGTTCACGCAGATCGCGGCCATCGAGGCTCTTGGCTCCCCGGAGTCGGAGCACGCGGTGCGGAGGATGGTCAAGGTCTTCGAGCACCGGCGCAACCTCGTGGTCGACGGCATCAACGAGATCCCGGGCATGCGCTGCGCCCGGCCCCAAGGCTCCTTCTACGTGTTTCCGAACATCGAGGGCACTGGATTCGATGAGCACGAGCTCGCCGGCCGCCTGCTGAACGAGGCCGGCGTTGCCGTGCTCCCCGGCACCGCGTTTGGCCACGCCGGCAAGGGCTTCATCCGCCTCGCCTACACGCAGTCGGAGGACGAGCTGAAGCTGGGACTCAGCCGGATCAAGGAGTTCGTCGCGGCCAACAAGACATAATCTGCGCATGGACGACGGCCTCCTCCGTCTGACCGAACCGCTGGTCAGAGAGGGCGGGCGCCTCCGTCCAGCCTCCTGGGAGGAGGCACTGGCAAGGGCCGCCTCGGGTTTCGACGCCGCACGACAGAAGGGACCGCATTCCTTCGGCATGTTCAGTTGCTCCAAGACGACCAACGAGATGAACTTCATGGCCCAGAAGTTCACGCGCGTCGTGATGCACAGCAACAACATCGACAGCTGCAACAGGACTTGACACGCGCCAAGCGTCGCCGGTCTGGCGACAGTGTTCGGAGCCGGAGGCGGAACCTCGTCGTATCGCGAGGCTGAGGAGACGAACGTCATCATCCTGTGGGGCTCGAACGCGCGGGAGACCCACCCGATCTTCTTCCATCACCTGCTGCGCGGCGTGCGCAGCGGCGCCCGCTTGATCGCGGTCGATCCGCGGCGCACCAGCTCGGCCGAATGGGCCGACGTTTGGCTCGGCATCGACGTCGGCAGCGACATCGCGCTCGCCAACGCGATGGCGCGCGAGATCATCCATGCCGGTCTCCACGACAAGGAGTTCATCGCGCGCGCGACGACGGGTTACGAAGATTTCGCGCGCTGCGTCGAGGCGTACACGCTCGAGCGCGCCGAAGCCGAGACCGGCGTGCCCGCGGCTGCGATCAAGGAGGTCGCGCTCGATTTCGCGCGAGCCGAGCGCGGAATGATCTGCTGGACTCTCGGCATCACGGAGCATCACAACGCGACCGACAACGTGCTCGCCCTGATCAACCTCGGCCTCCTCACCGGAAAGGTGGGTCGTTACGGGTGCGGGCTCAATCCGCTGCGCGGCCAGAACAACGTGCAGGGCGGCGGCGACATGGGCGCGATCCCCGCTCGCATGCCGGGATTCCAGGACCTCGAGGACCCCGCGATTCACGACAAGTTCGCGAAGGCCTGGGGCGGCGCGAAGTTCCCGGACAGGAAGGGCTGGCACCTGAGCGAGATGTTCGAGGCGATGGAGCGAGGCGAGCTGCGCTCGGCCTACATCGTGGGCGAGAACCCCGCGCGCAGTGAGGCCGACCAGACGCGCGCGGTGCGGCTGCTGAGCGGGTTGGAGCACCTCGTGGTGCAGGACATCTTCCTGACCCAGACCGCCGAGCTGGCGCACGTGGTTTTGCCGGCGGCCGCGGGCTGGGCGGAGTCGGAGGGCACGGTCACCAACAGCGAGCGTCGCGTGCAGCGGGTGCGGCGGGCGCTCGAGCCACCGGCCGGCGCGCGCGACGACATCGACATCATCAGCGACATCGCGCAGAGGCTGGGCTCGGACTGGGGCAACCCGACGGCGGAGGAGGTGTGGGACGAGTGCCGCAGCCTCTCACCGATGCACGCGGGGATGGCCTACCGCCGGCTCGACGAGCTGGGTGGCATACAGTGGCCGTGCCCCGACGAGTCGCATCCGGGCACTCAGTTCCTTCACGCCCGGCTGTGGAAGGACCCGGTCGAGGGTCCTCGCGCTCCGTTCTTCGCGGTGGAGCACGATCCTCCGGTCGACCGGCTGAGCGAAGAGTTTCCCATCCGGTTGACGACCGGGCGCAGGCTCGACTCCTTCAACACGGGCGTCCAGACCGGCGAGTACACGTCACCGTTGCGCAAGAGGGAGGCGCTCCTGATCTCGCCGGAAGATGGTGCTCGCCTGGGCGTTGAGGACGGCGAGAGCGTGCGGGTCAGCTCCCGGCGCGGATCGGTCGAGGTGAGCGTGCGGTTCGAGCCCACGCTGCGTCCTGGGCTCGCGTTCATGACGCTGCACTTCCCGGACCAGGTGTCGACCAACGTGCTGACCATCGACGCGACCGATCCCAAATCGGGCACCGCGGAGTTCAAGGCGAGCGCAATCCGGATCGACAAGCTGGCGCCGGTTTCGTAGTTGGACATCCGAACCACGGGTGGCCCTCCGACCGCCGACGAGGTCGCGGCGGTCGACGGCCTCCTCGGCACACCTGACTCCTTGTGGGAGGGAGGCCGGCGGCGGCCGGCGGATGACCATTTTGCGCGCGGCGGTCGCGCCGTTCGCTCGCAGCGACATCTGCTGCTGCCGCTGCTGCACGCGATCCAGGACCGCACCGGTTGGGTGAGCCGAGGGGCGCTCGAGTATGCGTGCCGCCGCCTGTCGATACCGCCCGCCGAGGCCTACGGCGTGGTCAGCTTCTACGCGCGCTTCGCTCTGAAGCCGCGTGGCGCGCTGACGCTGCGTGTATGCGACGACATCGTCTGCAAGCTTGCCGGTGCGGACGAGATCTGCGCCGCGGTCGATGCCGAGCGCAGTCCTTGCCTGGGGCTGTGCGATCGGGCGCCGGCGGCGCTGGTCGAGCGTTCGGGGTCGTCGTACGAGGAAAGGCAGATCGCGCCGGTGACCGTCGCACAGGCGGCGGACACCTTACGAGGCGGGGAATGGCCGGACCAAACCCTGTCCACGCCCCTCTCCCCGACCCTCTCCCCTGGGGGGAGAGGGGGCCTGCTTCGGCGGGTCGCCGCTTACGACCCCGAACGTCTGGATGGCTATCGGGCGCTTGGAGGCTTTGCTGCGCTGATGCGGGCTCGCGAGATGGGGTCGGAGGCGGTGATTCGCGAAGTGACTGAGGCCCGGCTGCTCGGGCGGGGTGGGGCGGCTTTTCCCACCGGGCGGAAATGGGAGTCGGTGGCGAAGGCGACCGAGCGGCCGCACTACCTGGTGTGCAATGCGGACGAGTCCGAGCCGGGCACCTTCAAAGACCGCGTGCTGATGGAGGCGGACCCGTTCGCGGTCGTCGAGGGCATGGCCATCGCGGCGTTCGCCACAGGCTGCGAGAAGGGCTACATCTACATCCGCGCCGAGTACCCGCTCGCGCGCGCGCGCGTCGAGAATGCGGTCGCGCAGGCGCGAGGGGCTGGGTTGCTCGACATCGAAATCGAGGTGCGTCGCGGCGCCGGCGCCTACATATGCGGCGAGGAGACGGCGCTTTTCAACTCCATCGAGGGCAAGAGGGGAGAGCCCCGCAACAAGCCTCCATTTCCCGTTGAGGTCGGGTTGTTCGGCAAGCCGACCCTGGTCAACAACGTCGAGACGCTGTTCAACGTCCTGAACATCGTTTCCGAGGGGGGTGCTGCATTCGCCTCGGTTGGAACCAAGGACTCGACGGGCACGCGTTTATTCTGCGTGTCGGGGCACGTAGAACGGCCCGGCCTCTACGAGGTCGCGATGGGGACGCCGCTGCGTGAGCTGCTTGCCCTTGCCGGTGCGCAGGACATCCAGGCCGTGCTGCTCGGTGGGGCGGCGGGATCGTTTCTCACGCCGGAGCAGGTCGACGTTCCGCTGAGCTTCGAGGGGACCAGGGCCATCGGCGCCACGCTCGGCTCAGGCGCGGTGATCGTGTTTGACGAAACCGCGGACATGAAGCAGGTCCTGCTGCGCATCGCTCGGTTTTTCCGCGACGAGTCCTGCGGGCAGTGCGTGCCGTGCCGCGTCGGCACGAAACGGCAGGAGGAGATCCTCGAACGAATGCTGGTTGAGCGCAATGGGGATCGGAGTGCCGACGTGATGCTGCTCAGCGACATCGCGCAGGCCATGCGCGACGCGTCGATCTGCGGGCTGGGGCAGACCGCGGCGAACGCGATCGCGTCGGGCCTCACGCAGCTGAAGGTGCTGAATGGCTGACGCGGTCTTCGTCGGGATGCCGAAGCGTCTTGTCGGGGTGAACATCGATGGCCGCGAGATCGAGGTGGTCGAGGGGTCGACGATCCTCGATGCGTGCCGGAGGCTGACGATCGACACGCCGACGCTGTGCCAGCTCGACAACCTCACGCCGGTGAATGTGTGCCGGGTCTGCGTGGTCGAGGTCGAGGGGTCGCGGGTGTTGGTGCCGGCCTGCTCGCGGAAGGTCGAGGCGGGGATGAAGATCCGGACCGACTCGGAGCGCGTGAGGCACAGCAGGCGCCTGGTGCTGGAGCTGCTGGCGTCGTCGGTGGACATGTCGCTGTGCTCGGCGCAGGTGCAGGGGTGGATGTCTCAGTACGGGGCGCAGCCGGAGCGGTTCGGGGCGGAGGCGGCGACGGTCGCGCAGCCGGTGAAGGTGGACAACGACCTGTACGTCCGCGACTACTCGCGCTGCATCCTCTGTTACAAGTGCGTCGAGGCTTGTGGGGTCGACGCGCAGAACACGTTCGCGATCGGCGTCGCGGGGCGGGGGTTCGATGCGCACATCTCCACCGAGTTCGACACGCCGCTGCCCGACTCCGCCTGCGTTTACTGCGGGAACTGCATCGGGGTGTGTCCGACCGGGGCGCTGATGTTCAAGAGCGAGCACGACATGCGCGCGGGGGGGACGTGGGACGAGGGGCGGCAGGCGGTGACCGAGACGGTGTGTCCCTATTGCGGGGTGGGGTGCATGCTCGAGCTGCACGTGCAGGACAACACGATCGTGAAAGTCACCTCGCCGCTGGACAACAGCGTCACCGCGGGGCACCTCTGCGTGAAGGGGCGGTTTGGGTTTGAGTTTGTGCAGCGCAGGAAGGGGTGACGGCGGACGAGGGCTGGGAAGGGGGTGTTTGGGGGGTCTGGGTTGCTGGTGGCGGGGTCGGTTTAAATAGATTTATCGGGTTA
>Ga0209806_1000172_pt1 | contig 40373 bp, 38 predicted proteins | sample GraSoiAngelo_152_FD_186166 | JGI IMG/M metagenome (GOLD analysis project Ga0209806, IMG submission 186166) | Grasslands soil microbial communities from the Angelo Coastal Reserve, California, USA - 14_1009_12_30cm (SPAdes) (version 2) | ecosystem: Environmental > Terrestrial > Soil > Grasslands ... | reverse complement strand
CGTGTCTTTCAGTCCAGCCAGTGTAGCTCTCGGTGCGAGCGGAACAGGCTCCTCAACCATGACCGTCTCATCCTCGCTGCTAACAACACCCGGAACTTACACGGTAACTGTCACAGGCACCAGTGGAACAATATCGCATTCGACAACAGTGACCGTCACAGTTAGCCTGCTGTGACAAATCCGAGCCTCAAACCACCCGCTTTCTTTTTCTTATCAGCTCAGTCTCTTGACACAAAGAACGGATGGTGTGGAGACCTGCTGTCCAAATGCGTCTTTTTCATCCCAAGGTGACCTCCTACGACGAACTTGGTTGTAACGCAATGTGGTAGCTTGTGTTCTTTCATAGACGCGCCGGTTATATCGAAAGAGCATCAATTACCTCTCAGACATGATGCCGGTGAATATGTCCGTGATCGGCGCGGGCTATTGGGGGAAGAAAGTAATACGGGAAATTCTGAACGTGTCCCGTACTACCGGCCGCGTTAGCCTATGCTCCGTTATTGACAACTCACCTTCCATGCTTGAGCAATGCCTGAGAGAATTCGGCCCCTTAGACTATCGCTTGAGCTATCAAGGATTACTGTCCGACTCTACAACTTCCGCTGTTCACATCTGCTCACCAAACAACACGCACTTCGAAGTCGCGTCAAACTTTCTCCGATCAAAGAAACACGTTCTCGTCGAGAAACCCCTAGCTCTTCGGTCAAGGGAAGCCGAGGAGCTGGTTAGACTAGCAGAGGCGAAGCGCAGAGTCCTCGCCGTAGGACACGTACACCGATTCAACAATGGACTCAACGAGCTAAGACGCATAGTCCAAAGCGGAATCCTAGGGGACATCTACTATCTCCGCCTCCAGTGGACTGGATACCTACCACCCCAGAAAGACCGTGACGTCATAACCGACCTCGGCCCGCACCCATTTGACATTTGCAACAATATTCTAGGCACATGGCCAACAAAGATCTCATGCAGAGCAAGAGGTTACAGGGGTGGAGCATGCGACGAGGTCGCCTTCATTACAGCCGAACACGTAGACGGGGTCAACGCAAACATCGAGCTCAGCTGGCTGGACTCAGAGAAGCATAGAGACGTCACCGTGGTAGGAAGTGACGCGGTGGCGCGGCTGGATTGCTTGGATCAGAAGCTGGTCCTTCAGCGGTCTGAGAAAACAGAGACAATATCCACTGTTCCAAGCAACACGTTGCAGGAAGAGATCATCCACTTCGTCAGATGCGTTGAGAATAATTCGGCATCAGAACCGTACTCGAACCTGTCAGATGGAGGCATCGGAGCTGGAGTAGTGAGACTCCTAGAGGCATCGAAGAGGTCAATGCTCGAAGAGCGGACAGTTCAGGTTCGACCCTCAGCGTCCGAGGAACTAGTTGCAGGTGAGCCAGCTCAGACAGGGTTTCGAAAGCTCCCGTCCTAGCACGGAATCGTCCGATCGAGGTCTGTGTGATGCTCCGCGAACCTAAGACCTGGGATCTGGCAAGTGCAGGTGAAGGAAGAAGCATCAGAAGCTAACAAGCACTCCCACAAACTCAACAGAGTGAATCTTCACGCGTGCAGTACCTGCGGAAGGCTCATAGCGACAACATACAGGGAGACGGAGAAAGGAGAACTATTGATCGAGGAGCTGGAGCTGGACCTGAAGATCATGTCTTCACGCATCAGCGTGTTGCGCACCGCCACGCGTCGGAAATACGCCCATCGGAACCAATCTTCGGACGCTGTCATGACAGTTGAACACACCTGCTGGTAATCATGAGAATCAGAAATGAAAGCACAAGTCTCTAGTCCAAATTTCAGACAAAAAGAGGTGTCTCAAGTCGGAGGGGGTTTCCGCACTTATCTGAACTTTGTTCGTCCTGCGGCTTTGAGAGCCCGTAGAGCGTTCAGTGTTATCATCTTATTGGGGCCTTTCCGTCCCCAGTCCACGACCTCAACGTTCGACACGTTCACTTTCGACGTGGTCAACGGTGTCCGTCGCATGCTCCAGTAATAATCGCCTGCATGCCACAATCCATCGGGAGCCCTCCTCTTCTCCACAATATCCAGAGCCTCCTTGGTTCGTGAGTCGTCTAGTTTTCCTGCTCGGGAGAGTACCGTGAGTTCTTGTAGAATATCGCAGTGCCAGTACAGTGGATAGTGAAGCTTGACCATCCTCGGGTTGATGATCTCTCCCGTATGGTCCGAACGGAAAAGATGGTGTTGAAGAAAGAACTCCGACGCTCTCTCAATCGGCTCTAAGAACCCTCGATTACCTGTTGCTCGTTGATACTCGACCAGACCCCAGAGAGTCGATAGAGATTCGTTGACCGAAGAATGGTCGGCCTCTGGTCTCCTGTCACAGTTCCATCCCCCATCAGGCCACTGCCACTCGACCAGCGACTCGGCGAGCTTCACCACCCGCGGGTCCTCCGCGAGACCCAACCGGCTACACGCTGCCAACGCGTTACCTTCTTGAGACGCACACCTCCGATATCGTCCATCGATCCTGGGAACATTGCTGACATGCGCCTCACCGAGCAACCATTTCAGGACAAGATCAGTCGCCTTGACCGCCGGCCGAAATCCCGGAGGTATTCCGAGCTCGACAAGAGAGACGAGACGCCAGTGCGCGCCTGTCCATTTCTGGTAGGGATGGACCCCGAAACCACCATCCGCCCGCTGCCCCGAGAGAAGAGTCTTCACAACCGGCCCGTTAGGAATCTCTTTCTTCGCCGCCAGAACTTCTTTCGAATCTGAACGTCTGTCAAGGACTTCTGTGAGAGTAAAATAACGGATCGAAGGATCGCCTGAGTCTAGAAGCCAGTTAGCCGCAGGGTCTTTGATGTCCATGAGTTGGTCCTATGGTACACTGTTGTTTAGGCAGTGATACTATGCTTATCTCGAAATCGAACGAACAGGTAGGCGAATATCAGGCCAAGAGTCCCCGCGATGACACCATTTATGACTACTGCGCCTATGATAACTGCCGGTATCTGAGCCGGGCTGTACAGATAGATCGAGCCTAGCAAGAAAATAATGAGCCCTATGACCAATAGGGTCAAGACCAGCCATCTAAGGTTGCTTGCCGAATACTGCTTGCTTAGCTTCCTCCTCCACCACTCGCCTAGGCAATAGAAAATGAAGACCCCAAAGAGCGAGATGAGACCATAACTAGAAAGTCCCACGGTCGAAAAGAATGTCGTTTGCTCAGTCGCGTATAGAAGAACGAGAAAAACTATCGAACCGAAAAATATTCCCCAATCTACGATCCTGCTATTCTTGAAAGGTCCGTAGAACCTTCCCCAGGGCTGATTTTCAGGCTCCGAAAGGTCAATGTCAGAAGTTTTCTTGAGCAGTCTCCAAGGATCTTCGACCCACCACTTCAATTTCATGTCCTTCTTCTGAGTCTTCGCGTCTATGTCCCAGAGAAAGCCTCTGACAAGTCGGGTCAATGGAAACAATATTTCTGCTCCGCGATCTGTCGCGGTAGTGCCCATGTCCAACATTACATGAGTGAACGCTCCAAATGCAAGGTACGGATTGAACAGGTACATTGCACCAAGAAAGAAGAAGTTATGGAACAGGGCTCGATGCAACTGCAATTGCGCCCACCTCTTTCTTGCTATGAACAGGTGTTCTCGATCGAGATCTGGGATGAACGCCCCAATCATCATCACTAGTGCGATTTCGATGTTTCGAAATATTGCGATCCCAAGTATGAATCCCAATGCAGCATGGGTCGTTAAGTTCAAAGCTGTGTAGCGAGCGCCTGAAAAATCGGAGTCGAGATTATTAGGACTATAGGTTATCTGTTGTATGAAGGCTCTCAGTCTTTAATATGAATCACACGGAGCCTGAATCTATGCAGCCAATCACCTATTCGATATCTAAAGGGCTGAGAGCTGGCGCGATAGGCGGTTTCGTTGGATCAATCGTCCTGGGAATTACTGGAGAGATCGGGGCTATGGCGATGAACCAGGAGCTCTTCTACACCACCATCGCGAGGAAAATGGGTTTCGCAGACTCATCCGTCCTTGGAGGATGGACACTCCACTTCCTCGTAGGAATAATCGCTGGCTCATTGTTCGTCGGAGCGACGGCGGCAATCGGGAGGTTCGCTCTGACTGCAACTAAGAAGGCTGTCTGGGTTGGCATTCTAGCAGGCATCGCAATTTGGGTGGTCGTTTACGTACCCGTCACGGCAATACTTCTTCCGGCTGATCTGACCGACGCAACTTTTGCAGGAGGGACCTTTGTTCTTCACTTGCTCTACGGGGTCGTAACCGCAATCGTATCCCTGCCATTGCTCCGGCGCGTGGTCAAGACAAAGACCACCACCTAGTTATGATCAAGGCTAGAAACGCGGCGCGAGAATGAATTATCCGGGTTCTAGGTCTAACGCTGAGCTGATCAAAAGCCGGGACATGAAAATAGAACCGAACCTGAGACATTGCCCAGCACCTAACTCAGTTTCCGTCGAAACAGAAAACGGTTTGCTGGTTTGAAGCCCACTGACCTCCAGAAAGCGGCCGCGGTCTTGTTGTTGAAGAGCACTGCGAGGCCGATCTCGTCCACCTTCATACCTTTGCACTCCCCAACCAGGATGTTTCGCGAGTCTTCTTCCCACTCCCTTCCGTCGGTGGTCCGGTCTTACAAAAGAAGTCGTTCACTGTCATAACGCGTCCGAGTTCTGCGGAAGGCGTGTAAGCTGCCAATGCTACGCCGACTATCACATCCTTGTCCCGGGCGACCAAGAGTAGGCCGGGAGTATCGCGCAGCTGTAGGCGGACAGCCCACGCGATTCTTTCTTTGTTCGGTGCAAGCCTCTCAGAACTGTAGTATTCTTCGATTAGCTTCTTGATTTCCTGATGCTCTGACAGATAGGCCGTCCAATGGTTATCATTCTTGAACCATAGGCCAAGCGGTAGGGAAATAAGCCGAGAGTAGCGGTAAGACGCCAGTCTTTCCCATGGCCTTTGGAGCATATTCCTCTTCAGCGTGCCAGACCTGTGGCTGCTCCGAAACATCCTGCGAGAGTTGCCAGACAGTCGCGGATTGCTCTAACTGTGCCTCATGTTGCTGCAGCACCACTCATCAATCATGGAGACATGTGAGGATCGGAAACGGAATCAGAATCGAATACCTCAGCTCAGCCTGGATGACAATTGAGGTCTTGGGGGCTATCGGAGTCGGATTGTTCGCTGGAAGTTTCGCCCTGCTCGCCTTCGGTGGCGACAGTCTGATAGAATTGATCTCCGGCCTCGCGGTCTTGGAAGGTCTGCGTCGGGACTCTTCTCGAATTGGCAGTATGATCGACAGCAAGAGAACGGAACAATTCACAAGTCTGCTCCTCTTCGCTCTCATCCCCGTCATCGGATTCGGCGCCGTCTATTCCTATCTTACCGGGTTGAAGCCTGAGGGATCGCCAATAGGAATCGCCATCGCCATTGGAGCCGTGATCGTGATGCCCTATCTCTATGTTCAGAAGAAGAGAATAGGCCGTGAGACCCGGTCGCTAGCCCTCTCGATGGACGCGATAGAATCCGTGACCTGTCTCTTCATGGCCACAGCCCTCCTCGGCGGACTTCTCGCAGAATATTTTCTAGGACTTTGGTGGGCTGACTATCTTGCGACGGGAATTATACTCGCGTTCGTCGCGAGAGAAGCGATCGAATCATACCACGTACTCGGAGGAGAAGAAGCAGTGGCTCAAGCATAGTGTTGCTTTGTATGCAACTGGAATGAAGGGATGGACTTACGGTGGGCCCGTGAGTGCAGGGCTTGCAGCCGGGATGGGTCCAGGTTGAGCTAACGGCGCGCTCATTCTAGCGCGTCGTCGAAGTAGCCAAGCGAGCGTCCCCCCATTGGACATAACAAACCCTCTTCCAATCTTTTCAGAACCTAAATATCGTCTCGGACAATCTGCCGGATTCGCTCTGAAACCTCTCTTGCGCCAAACGCCTTTGCATAGAAAGCAAGTGCACGCTCCGCATCATGGACAGCCAAGGCTGGCACCGCACGATTCTTGATCTCGTCAGCTACCACTCTACTTGGCATAGAATATGAAATCCGCTGGACAGCTCATAAGCGTTCCTTGAATCGATTGAAGAAGAGCAAGGAGGATCTAGGCTTTTGTTGGCCGGTTCACTGTGGGTACACACCAGAGAGAAACGCGGTGGTGGTGGTGGGGCTGGCAGGATTTGAACCTGCGATTTCGTGGGTTCCTGGCGCGATAGATCGCTCCCAAGCCACGCGGATTGTCCGGACGCATCGAGGGTATCCTGGTCCTCTAGACCTGGCTATCCGACAGCCCCTCGCCGGCCCCGAGGTACGATGTTGCTTTAGCTCTTACCCTTCGAAATCCTGCCCATTGACTCTTTGATTTCTAACAGAAAGATAAACCGGACTCATCCGTACAGGCACGATTTTTGCGTAGTATAAAGCAGGGTCAATCAATCCTCCCCGTCGGCTCGGGCTCGTTAGAGGCATGCCAGTTTTATACTGGGACCTCTCTACCATATATCCAACAAACGAAGGGATACGGTACAAAATAGACACACGGTTACGAAACATGGCCGTAGACAAGAAAGTCCTAAAGACGTGCGTTGTTTGCAAGAAGAAATTCCTAGGCTGGTTCTCAGAGAAATATTGCAGCGACGACTGCCGCACAGAAGGTACACGACTAAAGAATAGAAACCGCCAGAGGAAAGGCAGGAAGGTACTAGAACTCCGCGAGGGCGCCATCAGCCAACAACTAGGCGAACTAGGCCTCGGCGACACACAATATCCAATGTACAACCACGAACTAGTCACGACAATGTACGCCAATGTAAGCCTCTACCACGGCCGCGATGGCAAACGACACGTCAGGTCCTACTATGATCTTCTCCGGGAGATCGCTAAACTGAACGGTGGCGACACGAGTAAGATTCTCGCCAGGCTCGCGCCCCGCGAACAGAACTAGCCGCTCATTTTTTTCACTGCGAGAGACGTCTTAGGTCCTGAACCTTACCGAGAAACGTTCCATCAAACAAGTACGCTTCCCCATTTTCGAAATCCACAGCGCCAGAACGCAGCACGGGTCCCATGTATTCCTTGAAGAGTTCCGTCCATCCTTCTTGATAGTTCTTGTTGATAGGTTGTCCTCCCAGGTAATCGTTGAATGATGGCATGATGATGCAGTCAGCATCGGAAACAGAAACCCCGAACTTCTTCTTGACCTCCTCCCTTGCGTCGCCCGCGAACTTTGCATCTTCACGTCTCAAGACTCCTTCCGCAAGCTTGCTCCCATCACTCTTCGCTTTCACCCATGCCTGCCGGGTAATCCGGAATCCCAGCGGATCCTTGAACACGACAACGGGGTGCAGATGGCCCATAACAAGGAATTTGCAACCGAGGAGGGGAGGCGCGGGCCAGGCGTGGCCATGAAACAATCCAACAGAATCCCAAAGAACCATCCCATTGGACTTGTTGATCTTGACAGAGGGCGGCGTCAACGGCTCTAGGTTGCCATCATGGTTTCCCGGAACCACTTCAACATCCGGTATGATCTCGACGAGGCTGTCGAAAAACTCCGGGACATATTTCCACTCTTCAAGCTCAACCTTCGAAACAGCGTGCTTTACATCCCCCAAGAGAACCAGGAGCTTCGGATTGGTCTCCGCGAGGATCTTTCGAAGTTTTTCCAGCAGTCGTGGAACCTGGGAGGGCACATGTATTCCCTGGTGCGCCAAGGTCACTTCCCAGCCGAGATGAAGGTCGGCGATGACTAGGACCCGCTCTCCCTTCCGCTCTAAGAGAAGGGCCGGTTGGTCGGCTACTGGTTTGACAGTAACATTGTCAGTCACTGATATGCCTGCCATCTCAGAATCTTCTATCCCTCATGAAAAGGTATTCTTAGCGCAACACAACCCCCACTAGTAGGGAACTAGTTCGCCACCGACCGTAAACGAAAACAGGATCCTCAAAGGCGCTTGTCAGGAGATAGGTAGGACCAGGATCTTCTCCGAGGATCAGAAGCAGACTCTAGCAACCGTATTCCAGAAGAGATTCCAACAAGCCCTCGGCCTTGTTGAGGCGGGAAAAGTTCGGAAGTATCAGTTCTCGCCGAGTGGCCGAACGGTCTGGGTGGTAACCGGTCGCGGTCGGGATTATCAAGTACTCCCCGATAGCCTGTTCTGTACTTGTGACGATTACTATTTTCGGGTGATGGAGCACAAGAAACAACTCTGCTATCATATCATCGCTCAGCAGCTCTCGGAAGCAATGGGCAAACAGAATATTACGGAGATGAGTGACTCGCGCTATCCAGAGGTTACTTCCAAACTTACCACCATTGCAGCGCGTGAGTAATCTCAAGGTTTTAGTAGCCGTTTCCGAGGGTTGTCGAGAACGAACTGGGTAAGCCGATTTGTCCTATAGTCTTCCACCGGACCAGGGGTTCGCGCTCCTCCAGCTCCTACTCTACATTTTCAGCTTCGTCTCACTCATCTTGATCTTCTTGTACATCGCAGCCGAGCGTCCAGGGGAGGCAAAGAAGAAGACTGCAGAGGAAGAAGAATAAATCGTCCAATCGACGACTAGTAGAGTAGATGCGGAACTCGGCATTCTCAACCCTCAAACCTCAGGTCCTACAGAGGCTGGAGAAGGAAGGATTCCTCGAAGCCAGCCCGATACAAGAACTCGCGATTCCGGCAATTCTTAGCGGCGAAAACGTCTTACTGATCGCTCCAACCGGGACCGGCAAGACCCTGGCCGCCATCCTCCCCGTACTCGACAAGCTCATCGAGGCTAGAGCGGAAGGAAAACCTCGCGGAATCTCAGTCCTCTACGTAACTCCACTCCGGGCGCTCAACAGAGACCTTCTCCGCCGACTTGAGGAGATGGGAAGAGATCTCGACATCAAGATTCAGGTCCGACATGGGGACACTCCCATCAGTGCGAGAACTCGCCAGGCGAAAAGCCCCCCTGACGTCATGATCACAACCCCCGAGACCCTTCAAGCCATTCTGATCGGGAAGAGGATGAAAGAACATCTCCGATCCGTCCGATGGGTCGTCGTAGACGAGGTCCATGAGCTAGCGACAGACGAAAGAGGCGTCCAGCTGTCTTTCGCGTTGGAACGACTCACAGAGCTGACCGGTGTCGAGTTTCAGCGAATCGGCCTCTCCGCCACCATCGGCGAGCCTGAGCGTATCGGTCAATTCTTGGTCGGAACGGGACGAAGGGTTGCGGTGTTACGTTCCGACGAGACGAGAGGCCTCCAAATCAGCGTTCGTTCCGTTCATCCTAGCTTGGGAGACCAGAAAGAATCCGTCAACCTGGGCCTCCCTGCTTCAACCGTTTCTCGAGCGCGAATGATACTCGGTATTATTCAATCCCACAAGTCAACCTTGGTATTCACCAACACACGCGAGCATGCTGAGGCTCTAGCCGCTCAGATTCAAGCACTTGGAGGCGGCATCCCCGTCCGGGTTCATCACGGGTCTTTGTCAAGAGAGCTGCGGGAAGAAGCGGAGAAGGAATTCCAAGAGGGCAAACTGAAAGCCCTCATCTGCACAAGCTCTCTTGAGCTTGGAATCGACATCGGTAGCGTTGACTTCATCATTCAGTATACCTCTCCACGAGAGACGACACGGCTGGTCCAGAGAGTCGGTCGTAGCGGACACACCTTAGGAGGAACTTCTCGCGGAGTCATTCTGACCATCAATTCAGACGACATACTAGAATCTGCTGTTCTGATCCAGCGGGCTCGAGAAGGCAGGCTGGAGCGGCCGGTCATCCATGAGAAAGCCTACGATGTCCTCGCTCATCAGATAATTGGTCTATTACTTCAGAAGGGTCGTATGACGGTTGAGGAGATCGGCGAGGTCGTTCATCGATCTTATCCGTTTCGCGAAATTGATCCGGTAGAGCTCGGCCGTGTCATCGCGCAGCTCGATGAGCTGAGGTTGTTGAGGAAGTTCGACCAGTTTCTTACCGCCCGCAACCCAAAGGCGATTCAATACTACTTCACCAACCTCTCTGTCATTCCCGATGTTCAGAAGTATACTGTGTTCGATTTCTTCCGAAAGAGGCGTATTGGAAGCCTCGACCAAGACTTCGTCGCCCGCAGATGTGCAAGCGGAACAGAGTTCATTCTGCACGGTCAAACTTGGCGAGTGCTCTCAGTTGACGAAGAGCAATATCACGTTGAGGTGGAAGTTGCCCCTCCAAGCCTGACCGCCATTCCTGGCTGGGAGGGAGACATGATTCCTGTCCAGATCGATGTTGCAGAGGAGGTAGGTCGCGCAAGACGGCTCCTCTCTGACGGAATAGTTCCGGAAGGGTTTCTGGAGAAAGGCGAGGTCGACCGGGTAGAGTCGACTCTCTCCGCTCAGAGGCGTCAGGCTGCGATTCCTTCCGACCAACTCGTCCTGGTGGAGACCTTCGAGAACAGTGTGGTAATCCATACCTGCTTCGGAAACCTGGTCAACGAGACTCTCGCCACTGCCATGGCCGCTCTCTTCGGTTCCCGCTTGGGATCGAATATCGGCACACAGGTCGATCAGTATCGATTCGCCTTAATCTTCCCGCGTCCAGTTAGCGCGTTGCTTGTTGCGGAGGAGTTCAGAAAGCTCTCGGCTGATGATATGGTGAAGATTGTCGGGGACACGATCGATGCCTCGGATCTCTTCGCTTGGAGGCACTGGCACGTCCTCCGCAGGCTTGGCGCAGTGAGCCGAGAGGCAGAGTACAAAGCTCGCCAAGCAAGGCTCCTGGTCGACATTTTCAAGACCTCCATAGCTAATGATGAGACTCGAAGAGAACTCTTCACGGAGAAACTGGATCTCAGAGGCGCCAGAAGAGTTCTTGAAAGGGTTGGATCAGGAGAGATCACGATCGAAACTATCCAGGACGTGGGTCAATGCACTCCGTTTGCTCTTCCCATTCTTGACAGGATCGTCCCACATGGTCTACTCAGACCCGCAGTCGAAGAAGCTTCTATCATCGAGGTAGTGAAGAGCAGATTGCTCTCCACCAATCTCCGACTTCTCTGTATGAACTGCGGGGAATGGGACAGCATCAGAGGAGTCGACACTCTCCGAGAAGTCGTGCGTTGTCCAAAGTGTCGATCGTCTTTGATCGCTGTGACATACCGAAGCAACGATGCGTTGGGCCCGATAATCAACAAGAAAAAGAGAGGAAGCAAGCTGAGTCCTGAAGAAGAGAAGGAGTGGATGACAGCGTGGCGGTCAGCAGGTCTGATTCAGAATTATGGAAAGAGAGCCGGCATAGTTCTGGCAGCTAGAGGAGTCGGACCCACTACAGCGACTCGAATTCTGAGAAACCGGTTGGCGAGAGAAGATGACTTATACCTGAGCGTTCTAAGGGCGGAGCGAGACTTCGAGCGTACCCGAATGTTCTGGGACTAGAACTGCATGACAGAGTCTTCTGAGAATCTTCTCAATCACATACTAACGAAGAACCCGGGGATGCCCAGAGAAGAACTCTTCTCGCTTATCGAACGTAAAAAACAGGAATCTCACGGTTTACTATCCGACGAAGGCGCTCTACGACTACTCGCACAGCAGCTTGCAGGTCTATCGGGACAATCGGTCAGCATGTCTGACCTTCGGATTTCAAGTGTCCAAGCCGGACTGTCAGACGCGACGATTTCGGGAGAAATTCTCTCGATAAGCCAATTGCGAGAATTTCAACGGTCCGATGGGTCGGTTGGCAAACTAGTAAGAGTCAAACTGAAAGATGGTTCTGGACAGATCACTTGTGTCCTGTGGGATTCGACGGCGGAAATCGTTGAGAAGGAACAGCTCTCAACCGGGTTCAAGCTGCGCCTTTCGCATGGCTACACTAGGTTGGGACTCGCAGGGGAAGTCGAGTTTCACCTTGGATCTCGTAGCCACCTTGAAGTCTTGACCAAGACCTCTCCCAACGGGCCTGCGATTGGCCCCACGGTGTCCCAAGGGAGCCCGCTGGCAACTATCTCTCCCGAAACCGTGCGGGTCCGTATCAGGAAACTGCAGAAGAGCAGGGGCGAGAACGGGCCTGCGTGGGCCTTGTGCGAGAACGAAGATGGGCTCATGATGGCGAAGTTCTGGGATGATAATATGGAGACAGTTCTTTCCATAGGAGAAGGAAGTGTAATCACAATCAAGAATCCGTGGATCACAGAAAGGAACGGAATGGTCTACCTGAACGCAGGATCAAGATCCTCCATAACAAAAGAGACACTTGTCAACATAGAATCGCCTCCTCCCGTGACGATCGCGTCGATCAAACCCGGCCCCAAACTGTACACCACGCGAGGAGTAGTGGTTGAGCGAACGGATCCCCGGGAGATCGAAACCAAGGAAGGTCGCAGAACAAGGGTCTCAAATATTAGGGTGGAAGACGGTACTGGTAAGATCAGGATCGCTCTCTGGGATAATCATGCCCAATTTGCTGAAAGCCTAAGAATGGGAGACGCGATAAGGTTGACAGGAATCAAGGCGCGAGAGTCATCTAATGGAGAGCTGGAAGCGTCGACCGTGTTTCTAACCCAGATCGAGAAATCATAGGGATTCTGCTGAAAGCCCATGATGGCGCTAAGAGTAGGAAAGGACCCTTTCGACTACATCAACGAGATCAAAGTCCAGAAATCCCGCCAGTCCATGAAACGCCGACTCCAAGAGTACAATCCCAAAGCTAGCTCGATTGACACGCTTGAAAGAGTTGACGAAAAACATCACCTAATAGTCTTCTCGGCGGACTGGTGCTCGGACTGTATCTCTTATGTCCCCGGCCTCGCAAAATCGTTGATAATGGCAAAGAACAACATGCTCCAGGCCCGCGTAGTAGACTATGACGCCTACCGGGACATGGCTGAAGAATTCAATATCCGAGCGATCCCTACAATAATCGTCTACGACAAGAACTGGAAGGAAATAGGAAGATTCGTTGAGACCCCGAAAAAATTCGGCACCGTCGAAGAAGAGCTCTGTGCAATCATAGGATCGAAGAGGACAGCGAACGTCTAGTCATAGGGCTGTGCGACATCTTGATTATAGATGGCCCTCGAAAGGTAATGTAATATTCCTCAATCTGACTTTTCCAGATGCGTTTTCACAGGTCTAAAGTACCGTTTCGGCGGCGCTGTCTCTTGGTTCCAATTGTCTTGATGGTGGTTGCCTCGGTCATGGTTGTTCGGTAAAGTACTCTCGCGGAGACCTCTTCACAACATGTGGCCCGTGATACACCCCCTCTTCACCATACTGCCGGAGCGGTGATCCATTGGAGGGAGTCTACAACCCTCTTCGGTTCCGGGTCCTGTCAAAGTGCGAGGTTGCGAGCGGGATCGTAGGATCCATTACTCTCCAGGAGAGTGGTGACTAGCGGATCTGTGTGCGTCTCGATCCCCAATATGCAAAGTTGATCGCGGTGGGGAACTCGAACTACCAGAACTCCTTGCTTGTCCTCGAAGTGATTCACGAGGACCGAGCGACGGTTCAGGTCCCGACTGTCGGGCTGCATATCACTTTCGCGGGGCCTTGGGTCTATGACACCGACAGCCATTGGAACGCCATCTATCCTGTCTGGTCGATTCAAGGCAACTAGATGGTTTCCTTCAATCCTCCTCTGGTGCGATCGTAGTTCAGAGACTTAATTCCGGATTAGTCGTGATATTAGTAGGAGGAGTCCGATCGAGTAGGCGGCTGTCCTATGAATTTTCAACAGTAGGCGGGCATTCTTCGTCAAGTCAGCGCCATATTCTCTCTCGTTTGTCAGCACGGCCATGTGGTGCATTTCGACCACTGTTATTCCGAGGAAAACTGCCAAGCCTAGGCCCTGCAGGTCTATTCTCGTTGCTTGAATGTAGTAGCTGGCTAAGACGGGTATGAAGCCCCATGCTAGACCAAAACCGGGATATGTGTGGAGCCATTTGGGCTTCTCGATGGGATAGAGGAGGGCGAAGAATCCTCCTATGATCACAAACACCAGGAACCATAGGGAGTAGAGGAGTGACATGTAGACTCCCACGGCCATACCGGCTAGGACCGCGAGAACGCCGATTGTTCTGATCGCTTCCCGGTTCATGTTTGGAAAGTAGGGAAGGTACTTGTCTTTGCTGGCGGTTATGTCGATGTAGTGTGCTCCGATGACGAGGCCGAAGAATCCTGCCAGCATCGTCAATAGGTAACGGTCAAGGTGAAACTCGGGAGCCAGCGTCGACGCGACCGTAACCCAGGAGAAGAGGACCATGCTGAATGGCCAGCGGAAACCGAACCACCAGACATTCTTCCTCCAAACTCCGACAAGATCAGGTTCCACAAGGGGAAGAACCGGTTCGGTCATAGTCCAAGCTCTTTCTCGCGACATATTTAGGAGGTTGTCGTTCCTGTCTGTGTGTCGCGTTCGCCGACTCTAAACAGAGAGCGTCTTATCCGGTTAAGCTAGAACATGACGATAGGAACGTATCAGATCAAGAGTCTCATATCACGCCGAAGAAGTGCCCAGTCGTACCTTGCAGGTCGTAGGCTAGTTCCCGGGTTTTGATTGGTAAATTCGCCTATAATCAGCCATGTTCTGGAATCTGGAGTATGGTCGCTATTTTGCCGGGAACTCGTTCGTGACTGGTCATAGATTTCCAGTCTCTTGCTTTTTCATCAGAGCCCGGATCGCGCCGTGAATCGCAGGACTCGCCGATTATCAGTGCCAGACAGGAAATCTTCTCTAGAAAAGGGGAAGGGGGGTATAGCGCAGAGCATCTCGCGACGCGAGAGAAGTTGAGGGAACATTCCCGTTCGCCAAATCCTCCGTTGTCAGCCCTGATTGCGATTCTGGGATGCCGTCCGATCGTTCGCCGTGAATCGTGTTGGATTTTTCTGAAATAATGGCCAAGTTTCGCCTTGGCGTTCAAGCCTGGATTGCGCCCTGAATCGTGACTCGTCTAGAATCAGCACCGGACAGCGAGTCATCCGATCAAAAAACTGGGGTATTGCGTGGCATTAGTGGTCTCCGCGGACCCGTGTGAAAGTAAAATCCGGTGCTCGGCCAATCGTTTCCTTCAAACCACGAAAATAAGGGTCTTCTACTTGCTGGATTTCGCGACTTCCTTTACTGCACCCTCTAGAATCTCCAGCCCAGAGTCAACGAGATCCCGCGAAATTATCAGCGGAGGTGCAATGCGGAGAGTCGAGTGGCCTGCGGTGATCAGCGCGAGGCCTCGGCGGAACGATTTCATGATGATCTCGTGCGCCTCGTTGTCGCCGGACTCTTTCGTCTTTGGGTCTTTCACGATCTCTGCCCCGATCATCAAACCTTTTCCCCTGACATCACCGATGATATCGTATTTCTCCTGCATCTCCTTCAACCGTTTGATCATATAGTCGCCTTGTTTTGTCGCGTTTTCCATCAGGTGCTCATCTCTGATCGCATTAATGACCTCGAGCGCAGCAGCACACGACACCGGATTCCCGCCGAAAGTGTTCGCGTGCGACCCTCCATCCCAATCCATGACATCCGTGTTCGCAACCGTCGCGCCTATCGGCATACCCGACGCCAGCGCCTTGGACGTACAGAGGATATCGGGTTCCACACCCCAGTGCTCGATTCCGAACCAGCGTCCAGTCCTTCCCATCCCCGACTGGACCTCATCGTCAACCATGAGAATTCCATTCTTGTCCAAGAGTTTTCTGAGTCGCTTGAAATATTCGGGCGGAGGAACCACGTATCCTCCCTCTCCCTGAATCGGTTCGATAAAGAACGCTGCAACATCTTCTGGCGGGAGGTACTTGTCAAGGACTTGTTCTTGGATGAAATCCACACAGTACATATCGCATTCCGGGTAAGTCATCTTGAAAGGGCATCTGTAGCAGTAGGCGAACGGAACATGGGTGTCTCCTGGAACCATCGGGAGGAAGTGTCGACGCTGGACAGGCTTGCTTGCGGTGAGGCTCAATGATCCCAGTGTTCTTCCGTGGAAGGCTCCGATGAAGCTGATGAAGCCGTGTTTGCGGGAATGCCACTTGGCCAGTTTCATTGCTGCTTCGATCGCTTCTGTCCCGCTATTGCTGAGAAACACTTTCTTCTGAAAATTCCCGGGAGTTATCTTGACCAGTTCTTTCGATAGCTGAACGACCTTTTCGTAATAGAAATCAGTCCAGGAATAATGAATCAGTTTCTCGGCTTGAGCCTTGATCGCACCTACGACCTTGGGGTGTGAATGTCCGACTGCAAGGCAGACTAGACCGGAGTTGAAGTCGATAAATTCGTTTCCATCCACATCCCTTACTATGCAGCCCTGGCCCGAGTCCGCTGCCAGAGGATAGAATCTGACGATTGATGGCGAGATTAGAGACTCGTCCTCTTTGAGCAAAGCCCTCGCCTTGGGACCAGGAGGGGTAACAATGATCTTTGGATATTTTGTGGCCGGCATGGTTATGGCCGGCGTCTCGATTGCTATTCCGATAATAAGATTGCGCAGAAGATCGGTTCTGTAAGATCGATTAGTTGCCCAGGGTGATCTCTATTGTGGAGAGACTTGCCATTGAACCGTCATCCCGCTGTACCTGTTCAGTGCCGATGTCAATGGAGTGGATCTGGACGTTCTTGAAGAAGGCCTTCCTTAGCATCTCAACTGTCTCGACGGCTTTGTTGATGGATTGACCGCGAGCTCTAACCATGACCTCAGGAACGCCGGTGTTGAACAAGGTCACACAGGCTACAACGTAGTTCATTGTTGGCTTCTTGCCAATCCTAACGATGTTTGGAGCTGGTTCCTCGTCTTCGAATCCGTCGTCAATATCTGTCTCGGGCAAGGTGTTTGACATGGTGTTGCCTGCGAAGATGGTGGTCTTGTAGCCGTTCCTCTAAGATTAACCTTGCCAAACCGATGGCGATTGATGCAGGGACTGATCCGTAACGGAGCGACTACATTCGAGCTGATACTTCCGGGTCCTGCTTTTAAATGACTGGCCGGAGTGAGTCCCTCTTCTCTTTGGATGTGGTCTTGCGGTCATGGACTCTGCCAACCCGACAGTTTTCCACATGCTGGAAAGACTAGTTGGGAAAAGGGTGTTGGCAGTGATTAACCGCGATTTTGGCTACGAGGGACGAGTCGCGGTTGTCTCGCATGAGCCGCCTGGAATCTGGCTGACTGAGTCTGAGGCGGTTATCTTGCGTTCAACTGTTGTCAGTCCGATTCCCCAGATTGTGAATAGGGAACCGAAGGGTGAGACTTTCTTGCACCTCGACGCGATTCAGAGGCTTGAGACATCTTCGGAGGGAAAAGCGAGCGCGCGGCGATAAGATCGCTTGGATTGACGGTCTGGTGGTCTCTACCTCCAGCGTCACAATCGTCATCGACCCCGTCAAGCTCCGCACAATCTCCTCGACGTCGAGGGTTCTCGTCTCGCACGCTCACAGCGACCACACCCGCGGATTCAGGCATAAGGGAATGAAACAGTCAACTACTGAGACAAGAGAGATTCACAGCGTCCTGAATTCTCACCGTGTCTCCAGTTTCCAAGCCATCGACCTCAACCGTAAGGTCTCGATAGACGATGTAGAAGTAAAGGCGCTAAACGCTGGGCATATGCTAGGGTCGGCCCAGTTTCTAGTGCGCACTCCTGAATCATCGATTTTGTACACGGGCGACATCAACTGCGTCGACACGCTAACGACAAAGGCTGCTCAGCCTCACCGATGCGATGTTCTAGTGATTGAAGCAACGTACGGCTCGCCCTTCTACCACTTTCCGTCGCGGGAAACGATCTATGCCAACGTGGTTGAATGGGCAGTTGACATGATCAAGCAGGGATACATTCCATGTTTGCACGTTTATGCAGCGGGTAAAGCCCAGGAAATAGTTCGTCTCTTCAACGTCTACACTCACCTGCCTGTGATCGTTAATCCTGTTTTGGACGGGGTGAACATGGCCTACCAGAAGGCTGGGCATGCGTTAGATTGGATGTCCGCGGCCTCTGTTGAGGGCGGGGAAGTTCTTGAGAACAACCCATGTGTCTATGTTACCACACCAAACGATCGGAGAAGTATTGGCAGGAAGACTGCGCGTGCATTTGCAACAGGGTGGGCTCTCTCCATGAGAGGGCGTAACGCCGCTTTTCCGCTAAGTAGTCATGCCGACTTTGAGCAGCTAGTCTCGTTCGTCAAAGCGTGTAGCCCACGGAAGGTTTACATTTTTACCGGATCTGCTGAGGGACTGAGACGGATGATCAGGACCGAGCTGGGATTGGAGGCGAAGGCTGTGCCTTCGATTAACCAGCGAACTTTGTCAGATGATTACTAGCCCGCTGATTGGGAGTTCCTGTCTTGCTCAAGTGACGGGCAGCAGGAAATATGCTATGAGGGCGAGGGCGACTAGACCTACACCGGATATGACGACTAGTTGGGGGCTCAGTTTTATGCCTGGGGTGTCTTCTTCGAAGAAGCGCAATAGTCCAGCACTTGCTGCTGGCATAGGTGCCTCGTCTCTGCGTCTCTTCTCGCGCTTACTCATGGATCTGTTTCCTTCTTCGAGTGCTCAAGTTAACCGCCCGTAATAAGGCTGGCGTGGCTAACGTAGCTGGATGTACTCGTACGCGTCTCTCGTGGACTCGAAAGCATAGTGTACTCTTGTGAATTCTTTCCGGAATTCGTTCACGTCTTTGGCGACTCTTTTCGGGTCGTCGTTCTTGACTACGATGCGGTGCATCATTTGTGCTATTTCTTTCATCTCGGATTCTTTCATCCCGAGTCTCGTGACTTCTGAGACGCCGGCTCTGATTCCTCCGGGGGCTTCAAAGTGTCTTCCTTCTTTGATATCGTAGGGTAGGAGGTTGCGGTTGAGGATGATGTTGGCGTCTTCGAGTTTTTTCTCGATTGTCTTTCCGTCGCCGTACTTTGTTATGTCAGCGACTAGGAGGTGGGATTTCGTGAAGCCTTTCTTCTCGCCGAGGACTTTGAATCCGAGTTCGTGGAGAGATTGAGCGAGTGCTCTGCTATTCTTGACGATTTGAGCAGCGTATTCTTTTCCATACGTGAGCATCTCGGCGAACATTATCGCTTTTCCGGCGAGATGGTGAAGATGATGGTTGCTAACGTTGCCCGGAAAAGTTGCTCTCTTGATCTTCTCAGCGTTTTCCGAATGGGACAGGATCAGTCCTCCTTGGGGTCCGGGCAGTGTCTTGTGGGTGCTGCAAGTCATGGCGTCGACGCCCTCGTGCATTGGGTCCTGGAATTGGCCTCCGGCAACTAGGCCGGCTACATGTGCTGCATCAAAGCAGCTTTTTGTTCCGTGTTCTTGAAGAATGGGAGCAAGTTCCTTGACGGGATGCGGGAATGGAAGAACGGAGCCGCCGAACATGGCTAGTGATGGTTTCTTTCCTTCCGCGGCTAGTTTCTTGATCTTTTTCTCGGTGGCGTCAATATCGATATTCATCTCTTCGGTGTCGAAGGGAAAATACTCCACGTTCAGTCCTCTGACGGAGCCAGCGGTTCCTCCGAACTCTTTCTTGCCCATGCTAATGTGGCCGCCAGCCGGGATTGCGAGCGCCATCATTGTGTCACCTGGATTCGTGAAGGTCGTATAGGCGACTAGGTTGGCGCATACACCGGAGATAGGTCGTACGTCAGCGAAGTCGACGTGGAATAGTTCCTTGGCTAGGTCTATGCAGATTTGTTCTACTTGGTCGATGTATCTGCAGCCTGCGTAGACTCGTTCGCCTGTCCAGCCTTCTGCATAGCGGTTGCCGAAGTCAGAAAGGATTGCTTCTTTGACGGCGGGGCTTGGGATGTTCTCGCTGGCGATTAGGGGAAGTGCTCCTGAGAACCATTCGTGGTGGGCTTGTAGGAGCTGGAATACTCGCTGGTAGGATTCTCTCGGTTGCGATGCCATGGCGGAGGTTGGTTTGGTGTTCTTGTTTAACGTTTCACAAGGGTCTTGCGGTTCGACTAGTGTATGGCCGAGTTAGTTGGCCTTTTCTTCAGGGCAGGTGTCGAGTTTGTTTGGTGGGTTGTTCTCGCGGAGCGTCCGGAGACTTGAGTAGGCCCCCCGGGGCCTGGAAAATTCCCTTTTCTATTTCAAAAAACATGTTTCCAATAGCGGTTTCAAGATCCGGTTTCGAAACCGAAGTTCAAAACGTTCTGAGAGTTTGTATCTCAAAACATGGTTTCAATTGTTGATTTCAGATGGTTGTTTCTCGACCTCTTCTGCGAGAAGCGCTTTCCTTGATCCCTTGGATGATTAGGAATCTGTGGGTTTCATTGCTGATCAGGCTTTTGCTTGTTTTCTGAACTGGCTCCACCATTGTGGGTTCTGGTCGACGTACTTGACGAACCTGGCGAGGAGGTCTAGGGTACGTGAGTCAATGTAGTGCTCTAGACCCTCCGTGTCTTTCTGTGCTGTCGTCTCTTCGACACCGAAGAGTTTGAGAAAGGCGACGAGTAGAGCGTGACGCTGTCCGAGTGAGCGAGCCATGCTTTCTCCTTTCTCGGTAAGCGTGATGCCGCCGTATTTTTCGTGGAGGATGAGCTGTTCCGAGTGGAGCCTGTCAAGCATTCCCGTGACCGTGGGCGGCTGAACGTGCAGATGGCTGGCTATGTCGACCGGTTTCGCGTATCCTTTTTCTCTTATGAGTTCGTAGATGATTTCTACGTAGTCTTCGTTTCGGGGTGTCTGGCCTCTGGCGCTGGGTTTGTGTGCTCGGGCTAGTTTTGCGAGCTGGCTTTTTCCAGCACGAGTCGGCGGCATGGTTCTGGGAGACTGGGTTTTGGACAACTGGCTGGTTTCAGGTCAGTTAGAGGTGTATGTGTATGTTGAGGCTGTCTCTGAGCTTTCGTAGAATTGGTTCGAGAGGGCCTGGTTCGAGGCTGATGGCGACAATCTGGTTGTTGTGTGGGAAGATGACCAGGTCCACTTTCTGGTATTGTATTGAGATGTGTGTGAGTGGTCCGCATTGGTTTTCGAGCTGGGAAAGCGTGTCAAGGATCATTGGGGGAACGCTTGCCATGAACTTCCGGTCGTAGGTTTCAGGGGTTAGGCTCATCACGTTTGACCGCATCCTGGACTCGAGGAGTTTGCTGTTTCTGTCTAGGAGGGCAACGTAGCGTATTCGGGAGTCTAGGGCAAACAGCTCGTCTACGAGCCGGGTTTGGGGCCTACTCAAGCGGGAATCATTCGCTTCCACGCTTGCATGTTAAAGAAATGCTTTCGCCTTGTCCAAGACCCGAGGATGGGAATGGTATGGGTCCAGGCTCCTGGCGTGTTCACGCTGTTTCGTTGAACAAAGATGCCCTGCGAGTTCTTGTTGGCTTCTTGTTCTTGACGCGGTTCTTCTTACAAAGACCGAAACATTTGTGCCTGAAAGGCTCCGGAGAAGAGACTCTTGCGTCGTGAGATTTTCTGGGCAATACCCCCTCCCCTCTAGGAGTGATTCCGTGTCTCGCAGTGATTGTGGGCGAGACAGTCTATTTCAGGCATGATTCCGGCATGGATGGGCAGGCAAGTTTAGGGGTTTTATCGGCGTGTCCCCGAACGATTCTAGGGGAAGTGCAGGGAGCCCCTCCAATTTTCAAGATCAGGGCTGATAATGGGCAAATCCTGACCACGTTTCAGATGGCTATCGGCATTCTTGACTGCCTTGTCCTTTGATTTGTCCAAGGGGACGCGCAAATCTTGCCTGTGAGAAACCGATCCCCATCTCTGGGCTAGAGAAGCACCCTGTTTTCAGGCTCAGTCGGCCGGAGTTTATATCATGGTTTTTCTAGTCTTCCAGAAAAATACTGCTTGTCGTGTGTCGGTTTCTCTTGGAGTACAAGTGGGTTGTCCTTACCGTTACTACCGTTGGGATTTTCATGGCGACCCTTGACTCCAGCATTGTTGTAGTTGGGCTTCCACAGGTCGTGTCCGATCTGAAGACCAACCTTGTCGTTGGAGTCTGGATAATCACGATATACCGTCTCATGATCACGGTGTTGCTTGTTGGGATTGGACGCTGGGCTGACATGCATGGGCGAGTCCGGCTCTACAACATGGGGTTCGCAGTCTTCACAATAGGCTCACTTCTCTCCGGTCTTTCCCCTACAGCTGAGGCACTTCTAGCTTTCAGATTGGTTCAGGGTATTGGAGCCGCTCTATTGTTCGTTAACAGTGTCGCTATCGTCACGGATGCTTTTTCGGGCAAGGATCTTGGCAAGGGGATCGGGATAAACCAGGTCGCGATTAACGCCGGGACGATAACAGGATACACACTCAGCGGCGTCCTCATCCAGCTCTTCACCTGGCGCTCGATCTTTCTGGTGAACGTTCCAGTGGGCATCTTTGGAACTTATTGGTCGCGTAAACGGTTGAAAGAGATCTCTCACCCGGCAATGGGAGAGAAGTTCGATGCCCCCGGAGCCATCACGTTCTCCTTCGCCATCACGCTTTTACTCCTGGGACTAACACTCGGCAGCCTAACAGACTTCACCAACCAAGCCGTGGTCGTTGCGAGCATCCTTTGCTTTGCGATTTTCATTGTGATAGAGCGAAAGTCCCGGTATCCAGCGTTAGACCTATCCCTGTTCAAGATTCGATTGTTCACAGCGGGCAACATAGCGAACCTCCTGAGCGGACTAGCCTTTGCAGCCTTGGCGTTTGTAATGACGCTCTACTTCCAATTAGTAAGAGGGTACGACCCTCTGCACGCAGGAATATTTCTCATCCCTCTGGACGTAACTCTGATTCTCGTTGGTCCTGTTAGCGGGTGGCTGTCCGACAAGTGGGGTGCTAGAGGACTGAGCACCATGGGCTTGCTCATCGCCTCTGCGGGATTCTTCTTCCTCTCAGGATTCGATCTAAATACGCCCTATCCTGTGATTGCGCTGTGGCTAGCTGTTGTGGGTTCTGGTATTGGATTATTTCGTAGCCCTAACGCGAGCTCGGTGATGGGGTCGGTTCCAAGTGCAAAGAGAGGAATCTCGTCAGGCGTTCGAGCCACGATAATCAACACGAGCATCGTCGCCAGTATTCCACTTGTCCTCGCCTTGATGACCGCGGACGTCCCGTATAACAAACTGGTGAGCTTGGGAAATGTGAACCTGGGAGGAGTCACTCAGCTAGCCAGCGGTGATCTCGGAAGCTTCCTCAACGGACTCCAGCATTCTCTAACCGTCCTATCGCTTCTAATCCTCGGATCGGCAATATTCTCGTTTCTCCGCGGACCACGAACAGAACCGGAAGAATCCCTTCCTCGTCAGGCATAGTGGAGCCCCGGATGGGGGTTGAACCCATGACCTACGGCTTTTTTGGCTTTACAAAGCCGTCGCTCTACCACTGAGCTACCGGGGCGAGCATGGATTGTCTCGAAGACCTGTCTAAGATAAAATCTCTCGGCATCCTCACAGTCTAGGATACCGGATTTGCAATTCGCATTCTCGTAGCTGCTCGGACAAGGGCGTCCACTCCGGGGAGGCTTTGACCGGACAAGAGTGAGAGCATTGCTCCACCTGCGGTGCTGACGTGGCTGAACCTTTCTTCTATGCCTTGCATTGACGCTAGGCCAACAAGGTGTCCTCCTCCTATGACCGTGTAGCCATTGCTCTCGACCATTGACACGAGTAGTTCCTTTGTTCCCTTATCGAACCCGTTTCTCTCAAAAACTCCTAAAGGACCGTTAGCAACTACTGTGGCTGCTCCTCTTACGATCTTGGAATATTTCTCCAGTGTCTTAGAGCCGATGTCAAGAGCCTCTTCTTCAATATCGGGTGAGCTGACGGGCTGGTCGACTCTCCTACCCTGCTTATCCTCGTACGCTAAGTCCAACGGGACTTCTATATGATCTCCGTACTTCCGCGTCAGACTCCTTGCCCGGTCTAGGTATTGTTTGAAGTCGCGTATTTCTTCTTCATTGATCTTTGTCTTCATTTCTCGGGCTTGAAGGAACAGTTTCGCGGGCACTCCCCCGAGGATGACCTTGTCCGCTTTCCCCCGCGAGAATATGTTTTCGATGACTGGGATCTTGTCTTCGACCTTTGATCCACCAAGAGAGTAGATGCATGGTCTCTTTGGCTGTTCGAGTAGAGTTGAAACCGCGTCTAGCTCCTTCTCCATCAGACGGCCCGCTACACTCGGCAACAATTCTGGCAGGCCTGCAATGGAGGCTTGTGACCGGTGGGCCGTTGCAAAGGCATCGTCGATGTAAAAGTCGAAGAGAGGTGCGAGCCGTCGGACGAAGTGCGTCTTGACGAGTTTTTCGCGTTTGTCATCGATATTTTCTTCGGCGCAGAATCTCAGGTTGTCCAGAACTAGAATCTCGCCAGGTTGGACCTTTGTGATTTTCTGTATCGCATGGGGGCCGATGACATCTTCCACGAACTTGACTTGTTGGGAGCAGTAATGAGCGAGGAGGTTTGCATGAGGTTCCAGCGAAGTGAAGTCGTCTTTTCCGGGTCGGCTTTGGTGGGAGCCAAGAGTGACCCGTGCCTCGTCCAGTTCGGATAGAGTCTTGGAGATGGCCCTGATGCGGGTGTCATCGAGTATCTGGTGTGTCGAAGGATCTAGGGGGACGTTAATGTCGACTCTGAGGAAGACCCTCTTGTCCCTCGTTTCTATATCGTCAAGCGTTAGGAAATCGTATTTTTTCAGGTGAGGATCCTCTTGCCGACTTCAAGGCCGGTTTTGGGGCCTTGTTTAATGATTTGTCAGGAATGCTTTTAGCCGTGGAAGTTCGGCGGCTGTTTTGCCGGGGTGGCTCAGCCTGGTCAGACCCCGAAAGGGGAACCACAGCGCCGGACTCATAGCTTCCATGTGAGAGATCCGGAAGTCGCGGGTTCGAAAACAGCGATGTCCGAGACTCCCGCCCCCGGCACTTCTGACCATTCGGCGGGCTCGAACACCGAAAAACGTGTTTCTTTCTTCACCAGTAGCGAGTTCTCACCTGCCTGGGTTCTTCTTGGTCCTAAACAATAGGGCGTTGTATCACTTGTTTCTGTGGGGGGAAGACTAATTTGTCTGAGTCGGTGCACAGGTTCTGGATCATCGTTGGTTTTGGAAGAGTGCCCCTTCTGCCACAAGTTCCTCGCCGGCGAGCTGTTGTCGAAGGAAGAGATTGACACGGCGGAAGCGCTTAAGGAGAAGGACGCTTTTTTCAAGATGGGAATTAGCATCGAAACCGGAGAAAGGGTCGCGGACAATCCGGAGGCGTTTATCACCTATAGATTTGTGTACAAGTGCGGGGACTGCGGAAAGGAGTGGAACAAGTTCAGGATTCGAGAGACTGGGGGTCCTCGGGAATACGCGGAGGATGAGGAGGAGAAGATTGACTATGACGCAGGGAAGGAGGAAGAAGACCCGAGAGAGGAGCAGTATGCTCGGGAGGAATGATTGGACTTGCAAACTTGGATGCGGATCTGGCTCGGGAGCTTTCTAGCTTCGTCTTAGAATATCCACTTTACCATCTTTCCGGCCAACATACGCGACATCGCACATCTCGAGGAAGAGCCCAGTTTCCACTACTCCAGGGATCTTCCTGAGTTTTTCATTGATGATGTCAGGCCGTCGGAGGTTCCGGTAGTATGAGTCTATGATCAAGTTGCCATTGTCAGTTATTACCGGTCCTACCTTGCCGCTTGGTGCTTCGCGCAACGCGGCTTTCTCGGATATTTTGCTGATCTTTGCTAGCGTGGCGTGGTAGGCGAACGGTGTAATCTCTACAGGGATTGGTTGTTCTCCGCCGAGTGTCTTGGCAAGTTTCCTTTCGTCGATGATGATGACGAGCTTCTTGGTTGTCGAGTCTACTATCTTCTCTCTAAGGAGAGCTGCGCCGCCGCCTTTGACGAGGTCGAGTGATCTCCACTGGACTTGGTCGGCGCCGTCTATGGCTAGGTCGAGTTCGGTGGTCTCGGATAGAGTGGTTGTTTTCAGGCCGAGTCTTCTTGCTGCGATCTCCATCTGGTAGCTTGTTGGGACCCAGTGGATGTTGAGATGTTCTTTCTTGATTCTCTCAGCGGCTAGGTCGAGGGCTTTGAGGACGGTAGTTCCGCTGCCGAGGCCGACGGTGGTGCGGTCTCTCAGTTCGCGTACGGCTTGCGCTGCTGCGCTGAGCCTCGCCTTTTCTACCCAGCTCATTCTTGCCCGCTTACCCTTCTGTCTCTATCTGCTCCAATCGTTCCATGGCTTTGAGGACTTCTTCTCTGATGGTCTCGATCTTTTCTTCAGCCTTGTTTCTCGCCTTTTCTCTTGGAGGCTTTTCTTTTGGAGGAGCGTCTTCCTCTGCGGGTTCCGTTGGTTCGGTCTTAGCTTGGGCGGCTGGTTTCGGCTCGGCGGGTTTGGTCTCGATTGAGCCTGGTAGGTTGAGGGATGGTCGTATCTTTTCGATCCGGGATTGTATGTCGAGGAATGTCTCCTGGAATCTCTTGAACAGGTCCTCTTTAGCTGCTTCTAGCTCGTAGAGGTCCACAGTCTTCTTGTAAGTGTCGATCTCCGAGTCTACCCGTTTGAGATCGTTCTTGTAGGGTTGTATCATCTGGTTTTTTTCGGGCTCGTTGATGGTGCCTTTTGATTCCGCTTCGTAGATCTTTGTCAGGGCGTCTCCTATGATGTCTCTTTCCAGGTTGGCGACTCGGAGCTTGTTTCGTGCTCTTGCGATATCCGATTCTGTTACTGTTTTCCGGATCGTGTCAGGAATCGGAAAGGGTTCCATTTTCGTTATGGTTGACGGAACTGTGGCAGGTGTTTGTTCTTCTGTGGTTTTTTTTCTTCCGAATAGGATTAGTTGTATGAGAAGTTGGAACGGGGCTCTAGAGCCCTTTCCCCGCAATAGAAGCATTCCTCTAATGATATTCTTCGATAGGCTGGGTTATAGACTATTATAGGTTTAGCAGAGCCTGATGCTTGTTTGTTACTCGCGCCTAGTCGCGTAATGTCCAGTTAGGTTATTAGTTCTTGTCAGGATGATGTTCTTGTCGGACTCATGTCTCTCGCTTTGCGTTGTGAGAGTTGTGGGATGCCCATGGCAACGAGTGAAGATCATGGCGCTCAGAACCCGAATAACCCGTACTGTATCCATTGTACTGACATGAATGGGAAGCTGTTGCCCTTTGAGAAGAAGTTCGAGGATTTGGTGAAGACGGCGATGGATACGCGATGGATGAACAGAGAGCAGGCGGAGAAGTACGTCTTGCGACAGATGGCTGAGCTTCCTGCGTGGCGGGATCGGGTTGCCCAGATGAAACCGGGCGCTAGTACGGCCTAACGTTGGTTGGTTGGAGCCCCGGACGGGATTTGAACCCGTGGCCTTTGCCTTTTTGAGGAGTCTACCAAGGCAACGCTCTCGGCTGTGCTGGCATCTACCAGGCTGAGCCACCGGGGCACGTTGTCGAAGCCGCGGGGCTGGACGCGTTATATGAGTTACTAGACGAAGACCCGGGCTACGCGCGTCTTTGCGAAGTATGGAACAGGCACCTTCGGTCAATGGGCATAATTCCCACTCGTTGGGATCAGGATCTAGATTCTTCACGAAGGAAGAAGGATAGACCGGAGCAGTTCAACGTGGACTCTGAGGGATTTCACGAACGGCGGGGGGGCGGGAAAATAGGCTCCTAGGGGGTCGCATAATAGTTAGCAAGAGAAACTGGTTACAGAAAAAGTTACGAATCGAAGACTGTTTCGTCGAAACATGGGAAACTAATCTCTGCCTATTTTCATCTAGGTCTTGCCGTCCGCTCATGCCACGCGAAATGGTGCTCAAGGGGGTAAGCATGGAAGATCGGTTTCTAGAAATCGCGGGGCCCGGAATCTAGATCAGAGCTGATAACGGGCGATTTCATTCTGTTCCAGTGTAGCAAATCGCGAGTACTGGGCTTTTGTTCTTCAGCTCACAACCGATACCGGAACCCAGTTCAAACCAATGGCAGAAATAATCTCCACGTTTACAATTTTCAACTTGCAGAACAGCGGGAGCAACACTTACAAGTGGTACAACTTCTTCGCGAATCAGACCTTGATCCCAGGTAGCGTCGCGTACAACAGTGCCTGGAAAAACTTCAGCGAAAACGACACAATCAACGTAAACCCCAGCACGAATACACTAGTAAGTCACGGACCAATATCCCTAATCACTTCGGGCCCCACCACAGTCACCTACAGTGTCGGCGTGACCGCAGGATCATTTGCCGCGGCCGTCACTGCAAACCAGACTCAGAGCTACATGCTCAAGAATACCAATGTTACGGACACCAGCCCTCCAAACCAAACCTCTCAAGTTGGATGGCTTCACCGCATTGACTCTCGCAGTAGCTCTGGAAAGCTAACGTTCAACATCATTCCTGGCTGGACCGATCAGATACCGACGAACCAGGGGATTGATCTAAGCGGCACGTTCACGTCAACCTTCGTCACACTGAGCGGTGGCGTGATCACCCAGACAGCTTCCACAGGCGTACAACTGGCTGTCTCAGGCGGCTAACTCAGAACCAAACCTCCCAATTTTTTTTCACTGGCTCATTACACGATAGTCTCTTTGTTGTTGATGGCTCCAAAGAAAATGATCCTGTCTCAGATAACTAGGTCCAATCGCTTGCAGGCTCCACGGGTTTCGTTAGGAAAAAACCAAACCTTATGGTTGGTCCTTGTAGGTCGGCCGGCTATTCCTCTGATTCTAGCAGTTTCATTCGCTTGACGTGTTCTTCGAACGCTTTGTCCTGCCTCAGCGTAGACAGCTTGTCATCATACTCTCTGTGCTCAGTTTTCCTGGCTTCGTTCTTCCAATAGGAGAGTCCAATCAGGCCCGCAACGAATCCCAGGACCACGAGTGGTCCGTACTGAGCTAGTAGGATTATGATTCCCGCAAGTCCTATCGACATGAAGGAGGTGAGGAAAACGAGTTTTAGAAAAAAAATCATGAACTCCGAGTATGCTTACATGCAGCATATCAGGCTATCCCTGTTGCGGGATGCCTCGGAGGCGATGTCAGTCGATAGGTGTGAACCTTGAGAGTCCACATATTGGAGGATGCGCAAGATTTGCCGAGACGTTTGGTGAGACGGGGGTCACCAAGCTGCGACGTTGAGATCTGTGGCTGGTTGTGGAATAACGGTTATGTCCCTGATTTGCGTTGGTTAACGTGGAGGAACTTTGCGCCATCCAGACGTCATCCTCTTCACCGTTTTATCTTCCGCAATAATTCTTACAATAGGGCTTGTTTCTCCAGCGCTTGGTGTCAGTTATTCTACGGGTTTGAAGCCCGGCGATACGATCATGTACTCCCTGTCCGGGTCCGATAGGCTTGGTACAAACAACACGCAGATAAAAGTTCTAAGTGTAACAGGAACACGCGTGACAGTGAACTTTACCGATTATCCACCATCAGGTTTTCCTTCTGGAAGTATGTGGATTGACGTGTTCGATGGGGGGAGCAGCGCTCCCTCGTCGAACCTATTCTACGCTGTGGCGTCCGGGCTCAAGCTTGGAGATCCTATCTTCAACAACTGGAATGTGACAATCGTCAGTCAGCAGTCCAACACTTGCGGTGGCCAGTCTCGCCCGTTGGTCTATACGCAATACCAAAGGCAGGGACAGTTTGTTCAGGCTGCTTGGGACCAGAGCACCGGAGTAATGTGTAACTATAGTGCCACGGATCCGGGTGGAAATTCTGGACTTGGCTTCACTTTAGTTAATGCTACGATGTGGAGTTCTGGGGCACAGGTAGACGCCTTCACGATCGCCGCGGAGGTTTCTGCCGCGCTTGGGTTGCCGCTTGTTGTGTTGATTCTTTTCGTCTATTTCCGCAAGAGGAAGGCTAGAAGGCCCGCCCGCTAGTTCCGTTTCCTGAAGTCTCGCATCCTCTATAGGATTGGGCTTTTTACCGAGTATTGCGCAGAGGTGTTCTGGTGAATGGTTTGAGTGCGAGTGAGCGCTCTGAGCCGGTTACGGGTGTCATACCCGTCAATGCGAGGTTGCGGATGGGGTTTGAACAATTGAATCTAGTTATCACGGATCGCAGGATTATTGTGGCTCACGGAGGCAAAAGGGGCGCTGGCGGGCTCGCGTCTTCGCTGATCATAGGTAGCCATAGTGGCGCTTTTGAGGATCCTAGCAAGCCTAAGGTTGGGTATGGGGACAAAAAGAAGTTTGAGTGGGTGATCCCTGAGAAGGTTCTCTCTTCCAACAAGGACAACTTCGAAATTGGCTACGGGGAGCTGGTCAGTGTGGAGGTGGATGATGGACCCGACGCCACCACCATAGTTCTTCTCACTGGCAATGATAAGTTCCAGTTCTTCACAGGGCTTGACGCCCAAGAAGTTGTTGAGCTACTTGCCGAGCACGTCGGCAACAGATTGGTTGCTAGGACGACGAGAAGTTAGACTTGTCTATTTGTTCTGGGATCTTGTCGTTGAAGCTGGAATGCCTTTCATGTTTGACGAGGGTGGAGTAGAGGCGGACGATTTTCGGGCTCTCCTCCTCCGCACGAAGAACAGCAGACCAAACAGTATGCCTGTAACGGCTGCAATGGAGATGTAGGCGATGAGTGCCCATGGTATTGTACTGTTGATTGCTAGTTGAACGGTTCGGAGACCGATGTACGATGATGATACGCTGATTGCTTCTAACGTGACAGTTCCAGAACTGGCTGGAAGAGTGACGCCTGTCTGATTGAACCAGCCTTGACCATCCGTTCTCCCAGTGTAGATCGTGTTCCCTTGGGATAACAGGAAGGTAACGTTGGAACCGGCCATGGGAATTCCCAGTGGGTCTTTCGATTGGGAAGCAAGGATTGCTAGGTCGCCGGTGTTGAAGCTGGAGGATGAGCTAGCGGAACCGGCCGCGGTGACCAGGAGGTTGGCTAGCACGTTCTTTGACGTTGTATAGATGCGCCAATCTCCTGGGGAGGCGTACTTGACGCCAGTGGTGGTCGGAACTGTGATCTGGAGAGATCCTTCGACCTTTTGTGTTGAGTAGTCGCTGGTTTGGAGCGGAGTTCCGGTGGGTGAGGTTATGTTGAGTACTGATTGTTGTCCTGGGATTTTGAAGTAGAACGTTCCTTGTGGTGCCTTGTTCGCGTTGTAGAGATAGGTGGAGTTGAGCCTGTCGATAGCGTAGTAGCTTGCGTGGGAGGCGGCTAGTACGGAGAGTTCGTCGAAGTTGGTGATTGTGGTTGAGGTTGTCTGGGAGGATACTTCGATCACCAACGTCTCGATGCGGTATGGTCCCGTGTGTCCAGTGGCGTCGAAGTATTGCGTCTCGGGCAGTAGGTTCTGGGTGAGGTTGAGCCATTTGTTGAGAGTTCCGAAGCCTGGCGCTTTGTGGTTAACAGTGTCTGTCTTGTTGGACGGTATTGTTCCTGGTCCGGTTTTGAAATAGTAGTAGATGGAGAGAGGGGTTGCTTGAGCGCTGCTGTCTACTAGTCCGAGCCAGAGGTCGGCCTTGTCAGAGGATGATGCTCCAGTCATCTTTTCGGTTTGTGCTGATGCTTGCAGTGTGACTGAGCTGTCGATTGCAGGCCGGCCGTCGATGCTTTGTGCAAGGGCCACGGTCGTTCCAGCAGCTGTGCCGTTTGCGCTGTAGGATCCGGAGCGGGCCGGGGCTGATACTACCTTGAAGCCTGCGGTGTTTCCCCATCCTGTGAAGTCCCCGGTTTCAAAACCTCCATTGCGTGCCCAGTCGATGTTTCCTGTCGGGGAGTAGAGTTCTACCTGGTCGAATAGAGCATTAGTCTGTTGTCGGATCGGGTATTGTAGCAAGCTTCCAGCGACAGCGGTCCCGTTTATCACGGGGTCGTTGTTGGCAATGTCGTACACTCCCTCGTTCTTCAGATCGTAGACAATGGGCTCGCCGGGATCCCAATGCCCATTTGGTGTAGTGTCTACATACTTGATTCTCACGTCATTGCTGAGCGTCTGCCCGCTAGCGGGCAGCCCTTGGTTGTAGAGAGTCCAGTCCGTCGCTGGATCGTAAACACCGTCAGCGTCAGGGTCGAATATTACGGTCTCAGTCGTATTCCAGTAAGGGTCGACGCCGGTCTCGAAGTACTTGATTCTGGGATCATATGTTGGGCTCGGTTGGCTTGTGGAGAAAACGGAGAGTCGCACATCTCTGACGGTGGTTAAGCTTCCGAACAATGTAGGGAATGTGCTAGCTGCGTCATTGGCAACGTTCCTGTCGAGAAGCACCCATAGGTTGGAGCCGAGTCCGGGGAGGGCGATGTAGGCATCTCTCGTGCTGTTGGCTGGAAGGGATGCGGCACTAGCGATGACGTAGTGGATCCTTGCAGGGTCCCCGTTCGAGCTTGATAGAGTGAGCGATATTTCTACTCTATCGGTCGTGGAGGTTCCTGTCAACACTCGGACTTGGCTTGCGGCGAGGAGTCTGAGCCCGCTTGCGAACGCTACTGTCCTCTGGGAGAAGTCTTGAACGAGATTGAGGTGTGAATCCGTGGTTAGGTTTCCAGAGTTGAGGTTGAGTTGGACTGCTGAGTTATCATTGTATCCGGGTGACGTTATGCTAGCAACCGGAACGCCTAGGGTATAGTTGTTGTATGTAATGAGTGTCCAGGGTTGAATGATTGTTTCGAACGATGTGTTGTTGATCATCTGGTAGTACATTTGGACGGGAGGCCCGGTTGCCTGATAGGTTGCGAGTGGACTTGTTCCTGCAGCTCCTATGATGGTGTGTCCCAAGGAGAGTGGGAGAGAGACAATCGAGAGAATGATTAGTAGATGGAGAGTTCGGTTCATCGATGCCATGACGCGTTTTTTTGTTCGGGAACTTCGCAAGCTTGTTTTTCCAGAGCTAGATCTTGCTGGGATAGAATGATAGACTGACGATGCTGGGGTAGCCGAATGGGGTTTGGCCGACTGAGTAGAGCCAGTGGTCCCCGAACGTGGGGAGGTACCAGAAGGCGATGCTTTGCCGGTAGGCAAGTTCTCCGTTTACAAAATTGATCGGGTCGGCAGGTTTTGCCGGTGGGTTAATGTCTGGTTCTAGTTCGCCCGGTCTATCATGGACAAGATAGATTTTCGGTGCAATCTTTGGCATGTCTACTGCGTAGGGGATGACCTTCGGGACCATGTAGTAGTAGCCGGTTCCGTCACCGAAGCGCCATTGGGTGGAATTGTGTGCTATGTCACGTAGTCCATTGTCGGTGTAGTTTCCTTCCCAGATGAGGTTCTGCCAGACTCCGCTTGGAGTGTACTGGCTCATGAGATCGCGGTTCTTGTTTCCGATGGCTAGGTCGATTCGGAAATGGGGTTGATAGGTGTGGTTCCAGCCGCATCCGATGTGGCCGACGTACATGGTTGCGTCCCATGCTCCGTTTGCGTAAAACCGCCAGAACTGTGTGTAGTTGTATCCTACAAGTGAGGGGTTGAAGTTGGCTCTGATCTCGAACCATGGGTTTAGTGGGTCAGGGGAATTCTGGACCGTGAATCCCGCGATAGACGCTGATAGGTCGTCGTGTCCAAGGTCGTCAAAGAAGATGCAGGATAATCCAGGCGGCTGCTGGAAGTAGGTTACTTGCACTCCATTGATTAGCGCGTCTCGGATGGTCAGAACTCCGTTGTAAGATGAATTGTAGATCTCGACTCCGTGGTAGTCTGTAATGTTCCAGTTTACAGTCCATCCATTGATGTTGAGGGGTGACCCGTGGACCGTTACGGTGTTCGTGACGCTGATCTTCATTGGTAGGACGGGAGTAGAATCTGTGATGTTCAGTCTCACAGTGTAACTTCCGGCAACGCTGAAGATGTGCGTGACGAAGCTTCCGTTAGCTACTAGGGGACCGTCTCCGAAGGTCCAGTTGAACTTGTAGGGTGATACTCCGCCTGACGCGGTGCCTGTGAAACTGTCGTTTCCACCAGCCAGAAAGAACTGAGGGTTTGAGGTGAAACTGCCGGATAGGGGTCCAGCTGCGTGGACGAGAGTTGTGTTTGAAATCCCGAAGATGGCTGTTGAAATTATGATTGCGACGAGCAGTGCTGGCCGAACGTGGGAAGTCTGCACGTGCGTCATAACCGTCCTAACTGACCCTTTTGGGGAATCTGCGTTTTCGATCCTGGCTGTTCTTTTGTCCCAAAATCTCCTTTAAACGGTGACGGTTGGTTTAGGGTCTTTGAGTGGGTCTTTCTCCAGATTAGGAGGCCCGCGACAGCTATCGCGACAGCTCCGATTATTGCGCCGATATAGAGGATGGGGATTGCGGGCGTGTTGGAGTATGTGATCGTGAATGTTCCCAGCTGGGACGTTTGGATCGCAATCGTCGATGTGGAGCTGTTGTAAGTCCAGCTAGTAACGTTGTTGCCGTTAAGGCTGACGCTGAGCGGTCTGATATGACTGTTTACTATTATCAGGTATGATCCATGACCTTCAGCCCTGAATCCTAGTTGGGTTGCGCTGTTTTCTAGAACCGTTATGCTGGCAATGGTTGAGTTGAACGCGATGTAACCCTGTCGCTGAGTTCCGATTGGCAGCATTTGAAGTCGTATAGGGTTGGGGGTCGAAGTTAGGATGTTAGTGTAGATCAAATATCCGCTGTAAAAGGCTTGATAGGTATAGGTTCCGTTCTCAATGAGCTGGCCTGGCACTACTGTCAACTGGGTGCCGTCGGATAACAGAATTTTCCAGGTTATTCCTGTTGACACACTGTTTCCTGTGAAGTCTTGAAAAGCTATCTGAGGTATTGTAACAGGGGGTGTGATGAAGATCGAGAAATTTCCCAATCCTATGGCCGGGATTCTTAGAATGAAGAGGCTTGGGTCATAGGACCATTTGAGGCTGGTGGGGTCGTCTAGATTCCTCTGCACTACGAGAGGTTTTGATTGTACTTTCACCAGAATTAGAGCTGGCCCGGCGTCTCCTAGAGAGTCGAATTGGAGGAATGTTGCGTTCTCCTTAACGATTTTTAGGTTTGTTATTGTACTGTTGAATGCAACATAGCTCCATGGGAAGTTTCCTTGGGGAAACATTTCGAGAGAAACATTGTAAGTCGTGTTTAGAACAATTCTCTGTCGACCGATAAGATAGGGTTCAGGGTTTTGCCCCGTTATGATAGGATAGTATACTGCGACAGTGTACGGCTCTAGGATTAGAGTTTGGCTATTCTGTGTGTAGCCTACGATTTCTTCTCCTGTCGAGTTGAAGAGTTTCCAAGAAACGAGGTTGTTGACGAGAGCGCCGGTCGTATCGCGAAAGTTGAATGCTGCATAATTGTTGTGAGGTGGAGGAGGTTGTGGGGGCGTGGCGGAGTCGATGTATATGGCAACGTTGTCAACCCACTCTGTTTCTCCGAAGACCGCTAGTGAAAATGGATCTTGATAGTAGAAGGACCAGATCTCGATGAAGACTATGGTCTGGTCTGCAGCGAACCTGCCTGGCATGACTCCGTTCGAATTGGTCATGGGCGCAAGCCAGTCTTGTTCTAGATCTCTTGAGAGATGTGTCCACTGGTTCATGTTGGGCGTCGGAATTAGGATATACTTCACGGGTTTTCCTGCTTCGCCTCCGGTGGACGAGTTTGAGGCGCTTATTCCCGTTTGGGGATTGGTGAAAATATAGTTCATCTCAGTAGTGTCGCCTGCTTTGATTCTAACATCTAGACCCGAGTAGCCTGCGAACTTTGGCTGGATCATATACCAGAGATTGATGCTGTCTGGGCGGGCGGTCAGGTTGCTGACGAGAAAGTTAGCAGGGAATTGTTGTCGAAGGGTTTGGTGTCCGAAGCCTATCGCTTGGGAAGCGTTTTTTGCTGAATGTGTGTCTTGACTTACGTCCAGCCTGGCAGAGTAAATTCCGAGCAGCGCTTGTGTACTGTTGAGGGTGATAGTACTGCCAGCGTTTGAATCGAGAAATTCTGTCGTCCAGATAGCAGGTTGATCGGTTGTCCCCGTTCGGATGGTCTCGAAGTCCCCGTTGCCAACGATGTTATCGCTGTAAGTCGGTTGCGCATGAGTGATTGGAAGTGTTGATGCGATCAGGCTCGCGAGGATCAATATGCTTAGGGTCAGAACCCGTTTGCCAAGTCGATGCTCTGACAACTCTGTCATCCTCGTATCTGGTTATCCTTGGGACTTCGTGACCCCGCGGTTGCGTTGTTGTCAACGGAACTTTGAGGTGTAATGACAGGAGGGACTTTGCGTTATTTATCCATTTAAGAAACGAGTAGAATCCACGTGAGGCAGAGAACGAATCGTCGTCCATGGACACTATTGTGTGTTTTGCACGCCTCTAGGTTTTCGCTGTCTCTGTCCAACCTAGCTCGATGGGTTCCTCGAGATATCGATCACCTAGTAGCGCGCCGAACATCGATGTGACTAGGTACGCGATGAATGGGATGGGGAAAGTTGATCGCAGGATGATGAGGATCATCAGGGACTGGATGAATGCTCCGCCCTGCGGGGACAGTGTCGACAAAGCTGGTGAGGAAGATAATGCAATCATGATTGTTACAGCCACACCCATCGCTCCGAAGAAGCCGAGAAGTGCTTTTCCAATCTCCCGCATTAGTGCTCCACCAATTAGGCACACTATGAAGACGAGGCTGTAGTGAACTATTGTCGGGTAAGGATTCTGGAACAACGCGTTTGTGAATATTGTTGCAATGCTCGCGCCCCACAATATGACTATGACAATTTCTCCCGGTATCTCGCTCTTTCTGACTCTCTCTAGAACTTTTTGTATGTCAGACTCCTCCTGCTCTTCCTCCACCGGGCGATGCTGTTCCCTGTATGCTGACAGCGGCTTGCTCACATGCTACCGGGGTTCCGTTGCTCACGCACTGATATGTGGCGACGATCGATGCGGCCTGATCGAGGAACGTTGACAGGCCTAGTTGTATTGTGAAAACAAATTCTGTGTTCTGCCATGATTGGCTCCAGGTGGAGTTGAAGGGAAATGCGAAGGGCACATTTTTTCCTGGGTCTAGTGGCGACCTCTGTTGAGCTAAGGAGAGACCGAGGGGGCTTGTGACAGTCTGGTTTGAGGCGAGGACGATGACGATTGGTTCGAACAACTGCATTGTTATTCCGCGATATTCTGTGGGATTGAGTATTGTGAAGGAGATGTTTGCTATTGCTTCTGAAGGGTTGGTGATTGTCCTGTAGTGGAAGGATGTGATGTTAAGTTGGATTTGGGCCAACGAATTGAAGAACTGGAAATAGTTAGTCGTAGTAGGGACAGCTAGCACGGAGGATGTCATGGTAATTACGGCAAGGACAAGGGCTAAGGCTGTTCTCTTTGAGACTCTTCGGCGCATCAATAGCTCTCCAACCGACCAAGTCCAGAGGGGAATTAAGGTCATCCACCAGCCCTCCCGCACCGGTGCGGGGGCCTTCTCGGCTACTCCTCGAGGCGCAAGGTGCTGGCCGTTACTGTCGTGGACCACTTTGGGGGATCGGCTATTCTGGGTAATTCGGACAGCTGTTTCCGGTTGGGGTCGGCACCCACCGTCCTTCTTCTCTAGAAAAATCTCGCGTCGCAATCGTAGGCCTATGAAAAATCCTAGAACTGTTGAGTCAGGGTGTGTCCATTAGAGAGTGAAATCGGCCCGAAGATCAACGTAATTGCGTGTCGTCTTCTCGTCTTGATGCTGGGCACGAGAAAATCTGGGCAAGCTAAGTATGGATCCCGGAACCGTTTCCATCGGGGGCAATACCACGCTGTCTATGATATTCTCAGGATATACAAATCCCGCCACTGGTAGCAAACTCTTATATCCGATTCTTCGGTTGTACCGCGTAACTCACGAGAACGACTCGCGAGTTATCTCAAAACCAAAAAAGGTATCAGAATGAGAACTAGTAAGAAATTTAGACTCTTAACCCTAGCAGCCCTCCTAATCCTCTTCGCGCTACCGGCCGCGAGCTATCTTTCCTCCCTAATCGGTAACAACTCCCTATTCCCCGGAGTACATCCTGTCGCAGGCGCTCCAACTCCTAACTCTCTAGGGATCACTTGTGGCTATGGCGCGTCAGCGCCTGGGCAAGTTTTTCCAACACCTATCCAGTCCAAGGATGGGGATATCACCAACATCAATTCAAGTTGCGACTGGGCTGGTGATGTAGACGGCGACGGTGCTCTGGACCCACTGGTCTCGGACACTGTCTCTCTTCTCCCCGCAGGTTCTGGCGGTGGATACATCGCCGATATTGTTATCGCGAATCTTAATACCAGTATCAACGGTTTTGACCTTACAATCAACTATAATACGAACGTTTTGAACGCGGTTGTCATCGACCAGTCGGGTCTTCTTTATGGCGGCAACAACGGTTGCCCGAGCGGTAATCCATCGTGCACTTTGACCACTGCTCTTTCAATCGACCGAAATCTCGGGGAGGTTCGCGTTTCCCAAGCCGTTTTGGGAATCACGTCGGGACCCGGCGGCACTTGCAATACAACAGCCAACCCCGCTTGCACTTCGATCAACCAGGAGCTTTTCCGGATACGCTTTGACATCGTGGGCGCTGGAACTGGCTTCATCAACTTCTCCCCGGATCCGTTGAAGAACGTGATAACCAGTCCTTCGCCTGTCCCTCATACAAGTCTGAATAGCAACCTCGGCACTAATGCCCTCTTCAACCTCATCAATGGACAAGCGACGGGGACCTTCACTGCGTCTTGGAGTTTCTCTCCGAACCCTGAGCTTCCAGGGTCGCCTATTACGTTCACCGCTGCACTTGCGAGTTGCAGCTATTGCGTCGCACCATTCACATACTCTTGGGATTTTAGTAGCCAGGATTCTTCTACCTACGTTGCTAAGGTAGATTCTTCCGGTCAGATAGTAACAGTCACAGCTCCTCCTCCCGTCATCAATAGGGTTACACTCACTGTTGCAGACAGTGCGGCTCACAGTGTTACTGCTACCAGGCGGCTTCCTCTCGCAAACATCGTTTCTGGCCCCGCTGCGGCAACGCAAGGAACACTCGTTGGTCCTTTCAATGGTAAATGGTTGGGTGGTGTTGTCACTCCCACCGCAGGCTATTCGGGCTTGTGGAGGTTCTGCCCGGGCACCGCGCTTTCTCATCCTGTCTGCAGTAGTGGACCTGTCGTAATCTCGCAGGCTCCTGGATCTATTACTCAGACAACTAGTGTTGCCTCCGTGTCATGGGCTTTCGCAGGTTTGTACAATGACTTCCTATCGATCACCGATACCGCGGTAACCCAGATCTCAGCAACAGCAACTACCGTTGTTGCTCCGTTCTCTGTCAACGTGACTGGCGCAACCCCCGCATATACCGTGGCAGTTACTCCTAACATGACCTCAGTGCCTACTGGTCACGCGATCAATGTCACTGCAAGCGTCACCTACGGCGCGACATTTCCAGCGGCGTCGAGGTCAACATCATTTGATTATCTTTTCATCTTCGGAGACGGCAGCCAGACCACCGTGAGCAGCGGCCTGGCAGCGTTCGCGCTCCACACCTATTCGAGCCCGGGCTCTTTCGTGGTGAAAGTAATACCGAAGGAAACTGGGACTAATGCTCCAAGCCAGATCCAAGAGAATGGATTTTCGGCACCTATTACAGTGACCGGCAACTTCAACTACGCTCTCGCAGTCAGCCCGACTAGCGCAACAGTTACGCCTGGCGGCAGTACACAGGCCACTGTAACCGCTACTCTATCAGCAGGTACAACCCAGTCCGTAACCCTGACTGCGTCTGGTCAACCTTCGGGAACCACTGTCGCTTTCAGTCCGCCGTCCGGTAGTCCGACCTTCTCATCAACTATGACAATCACTACGAGTTCCACTACGCCAACGGGCACTTTCCCAATTACCATCACCGGAACATCCACTGGCGGAGTCATCAGGACAACAACGTTCACTCTAACAGTCGCAGCAGCCTTCACCGTAACCATCAGCTGCCCGTCTACAGGTAGTGTTGGGACTGCCGTTTCGTGCAGTGCGACATCCACAGGCGGTACTGCTCCAGTCACATTCACCTGGACAGCAACCGGCGGAAGTCCTGCCACCGGCACTGGTGCAACTTTCAGTACAACCTACAATGTGAAGGGAACATACAGTATCAGCGTTAACGGAACCGACTCTGCAACTCCACACCACAGCCAGATCAAGACGGCTAGCATTACGATTAGTCCCGTTGCGATAGTCCTTGCAGTGACTGGGCCGACAACTGGCACAGCCGGCACTCCTGTTACTTTCCAAGCTTCCGCCACCGGCGGTACCTCTCCGTACACCTTCAGCTGGTCTGCCCCAGGTGGAACACCCACGACAGGAACCGGTACAAGCTTCACCGTCAGCTATTCAGTGAAGGGTAGCAAGACGCTCAACGTTACAGTTACCGACACCAATAACGTGAAAGTGTTCAAGCTCGTTACGATCACAATCAACCCGCTCCCAATTGCAGTTACAGTAACCGGTCCAACCAGCGGCACTGCTGGGACCGCGGTAACTTTCACAGCATCCGCAACAGGCGGTACA
>Ga0209806_1000168_pt1 | contig 40503 bp, 37 predicted proteins | sample GraSoiAngelo_152_FD_186166 | JGI IMG/M metagenome (GOLD analysis project Ga0209806, IMG submission 186166) | Grasslands soil microbial communities from the Angelo Coastal Reserve, California, USA - 14_1009_12_30cm (SPAdes) (version 2) | ecosystem: Environmental > Terrestrial > Soil > Grasslands ... | reverse complement strand
GCCGCGCAGGGTGGATCGCGTGTTCCGCGTGCTGCAGTTGGGTTCGGCGGCCGCATATTCCCTGGGGCACGGCTCCAACGACGCGCAGAAGACGATGGGAATCATCGTCGGGTTGCTGGTCGCCGAGCAGCAGCGCTTCGCCGCCTTCCCGGTCAGAGCGTTCCATCTGACCGACGCAGGCACGGTACCGTTGTGGGTCATCGTCGCCTGCGGCGCCGCCATGGGACTCGGGACCATGTCGGGTGGGTGGCGCATCGTGAAAACCATGGGCCAGCGCCTCACCAAGCTCACGCCGTTCGGCGGCTTCTGCGCGGAAACGAGCGGCGCCATCACGCTGTTCGTCGCCTCGCACTTCGGTATTCCGGTCAGTACCACCCATACGATCACCGGCGCGATTTCCGGCGTGGGCGCCGCCCACCGCCTCTCGGCGGTGCGCTGGGGCGTGGCGGGACAGATCGTGTGGGCGTGGCTTCTCACGATCCCGGCGGCGGCGGGGATCGCGGGGGTCTCGTACCTAGTGCTGCGGGCGCTGGTGGGCTGACGTCACCTGCTTCAAGTCGATCATCGGCACGCCCTCCACGTACTGCGTGACCGGCGCGTGGGTGACATTCACCAGCGTCTCGATGCTGTGCTGGATGCGTCGCGCCATCGTCATGATGTTCTGCAGCGACTGCTTGTCCTCGGGGTGCGTCAGCACGGCATCGTGCTCGAGCAGCTGTCCCTCCGCCAGGATGGCCGCGAGCGCGTTGTTCACTTCGTGACGCATCGTCACCGCCAGCTGCCTGATCACCGCCACCCGCTCTCCCTCGATGGCCCGTCCGTAGAACTCGTGCAGCTGCTGCGACAGCCAGCCCACGGAGATCGCGATCGTTCCGTAGGCGGCGTAGATGGGAACCGTGATGCGCCAGTCTTCGGCGTCGAGCCGCAGCGCGACCAGCAGCTGGATCGAGGTGAAGAGCACCGTCCCCATGACCAGGCCGGCGACGGCGCCGCGCATGCCGTAGTGCAGGGACAGGAGATACGCCGGCACGAGCGTGAGCAGCCAGACGAGGTCGCGGTACGGCACCTCGTCCGCTGGCACGAGCGCGAGCACCACACTGGGAGCGAGGTAGGCGACCGCGCCGTAGACCCACCACCGTCGCGGCAGCGGCGGCCGGTGCGCCATGGGGGTGAACCCCAGGAGATCGACGAGGTGGAGCCGCACCTCCCGTGGCCGGTTCAGAGTCCCAGCACCTCCACGACTGTCTGCGCGATCGCGGCGTCCTGCACGCCCACGCCGGTCAGGTCCGCCACGGTAATCTCGCCCGCGCTCTCCCGTCCGGGGAGCCGGCCGGCGGCGAGGTCACCGAGCTCCGCGTAGACCTTGTCGCGGGTCACCACCCCGGCCGCCATGGCGTGGTGCAGGTTGCCGTAGCGCTCCGTCTGGGATACGCGGTCCGCTACGAGCTTGTCGGCCCGCCGGAGCAACCCCGGCTCGAGCTCGATCTTCTCCGGGCTGCCGGTCCCCACCGAAGTGATGTGCGTGCCGGGCCCCACCCAAGACGCCATGATGAGCGGCGTCGTGCTGGCCGTCGCGGTCACGACGACCCGGTGGTCGCGGACTGCGGACTCGAGCGCCGGCGCGATACGCGTCTCGACGACTTGACCAAGCTCTCTCGCGAGCCCCTCGGCCCGCTCCCGGGTTCGATTCCACAGGGTCAGCCGGGCGAGCGGCAGCTGCGCGACCATGGCCCGGGCCGTGAGCCGGGCGAGCGCGCCGGCGCCCACGAGCAGGGCGTCATGCGTGTCCTTCGGTGCCAGGTACTTGAGCGTCAGGGCCACCGCCGCCGCCGTGCGAAAGTCGGTGAGGTAGCCGTGCTCCTCGAGCAGCACGGCGGGGACGCCGGTGTCCGCGTCGAGCAGCAGGAACATGCCGTCGCCCGAGGGCAGACCGCGCGCGCGATTGCGATAGAACCCCGTCGCCACCTTGAGGACGATGTAGCGTCCGCCCGCGAGGTGCGCGCCCTTCACGTGCACTTCCGCCTGCTGCTCGCGCAGCTCGAGCACCATCGGGTCGGGGAGCGTCGCCTCGCTGCGCCCCAGCGCGCGGAAGCCCCGCTCCACGGCCGCGATCGCCACGGCAAAGGGGATCTTGTCCCGGAACGCTTCGAGCGGGACGACCCGCATCTCAATGCCGTTCCAACGCTACGCTGCCCTGGGTACCGAGCCCGGGCTCGGCCATCCGTTGGAACGGCATCAATCGGCGAAGACGCGCTTCAGACCCCGCTCGGTCTCGGCGAGCGCTTCCCGAAAGTGGTGCAGCTCATCGCCGAAGCCGAAGCGGATGTGGTTCGGCAACCCGAAGTGATCGCCCGGCACGAGCAGCACGCTGTGCTCTGCCCGCATCTTCTCTACCAGGTCGAGAGCGCTGATCGCCTGGCGGTAGCGCACGAGACAGATGGCGCCCGCCTGCGGGGGGTGCCAGCTGAACGTGTCGCCGAAGCGCTTCAACCACTGCTCGATCACCGGGTAGTTGGAGCGCAGGATCCCGCGAGTACGCGCGAGCACCTGCTCCCGCACCCGCGGCTCGAGTACCACAGTGGCGAGATGGTCGCTGGCGCCCGCTGGCCCGATCGTGGTGTAGTCGTGCCGCGCCCACGCATCCCCCGAGAATCCCGGGGGTGCCACGACCCAGCCGATCCGCAGGCCCGGCAGCCCGTACGCCTTCGAGAGGCCGTTCACCACGATCACGCGCTCGTAGCTGCCCCAGAACGACGGCGTCGTCGTCCCGTCACGCTCCGCGCCCTGGTAGACCTCATCCGCGAGCAGCCACGCGCCGACTTCCGCCGCGCGACTGACGATGGCCTGTCGCATCTCCTTCGAGAGCACATGTCCCGTTGGATTGTGCGGATTGGTGACCACCACGAGCTTGGTGCCCGGCGCGATGGCGCCCCGCACCTCCTCGGGCCCGGGTTCCCACTGCGCCTCGGCGCGCAGCGTGAAGCCGCGCACTTCTGCCCCGAAGTTTTGGGCGAGCCCCCAGGTCTGGAGGTAATTCGGCAGCATGACGGCGACCTTGTCGCCGGGCTCCACCAGCCTCCAGCAGACGACGAAGTTCGCCTCGGCGCTGCCGGTCGTGACCAGGATCTGCTCCGGGGAGGCCCCGTCGTACAGTGCCGCGATGCGCCCGCGCAGCAGATCGGTGCCGTTCGACTGGCTGTAGCCGAGCCGGACGTCGAGCAGCGGCGCCGGGGACGCGCCGGCCAGGTCGAGCAGCTCGTGAATCGACAGCGGGTGCACGCCCGACTCGGACAAGTTGTAGCGCACCCGGTTTTCCCAAGTGCTCTGCCAGCGCTCCAATTCGAATGGGACAAAGCGCAAGGGCGTCAATCCTCCGTCGGAGTTGGTCGTGTTTCGGTGTAGGGGCGCAGCATGCTGCGCCCCTACAATAACGCGCAAATCAATCCAGTGCGGCGAGGTCTGCCGGCGTATCCAGCCAGTAATCCGGCTCGAGGTCCTCCAGATGCGCGCGGTCGAACGGTCCCCACAGAACGGCCGCGGTCTTCACGCCGGCGGCGCGCCCGCACTCGACGTCGTGGCGCGAGTCGCCCACGAACACCGCGCCCGCGGCCGACACGCCCAGGCGCTCGAGCGCCGTGAGCACCGGCTCGGGGTGCGGCTTGGGATGCGTGACTTCGTCCGCGCCGACGATCACCTGGAAGGCGTCTTCGAGCCCAGCGACGCGGAGCCCGCGGACCGCGCCGCTCCGCATCTTGCTCGTGACGAGACCCAGCGTCTTCCCCTGAGCCCGCAGCGCCCGCACCGCCTCGACCACGCCGGCATAGGGACGTACCAGCGCGTCGTGGTGAGCGAGGTTGTAGTCGCGGTATGTCGCCACCATGGCCTCGATCTCGACCGGGTCCTCGGTGAATTGGCGGAACTGCACCCACAGCGGGGTGCCCAGCCCCTGCATCCAGACCTCGTCCGCCGGCTCGTGCCCGCGGTGTACGCGCATGGTGTGGCGATACGAGCGCAGGATCAGCTCGATGGAGTCGATGAGCGTGCCGTCGAGGTCGAAGAGGAACGTTGAGAGAAGCACGCCGGAAGGTAACTTTGAGACTCGCAAACGCCATGCACCATTTCGAGACCGTCCTCGCGCTGCTCGTCGGCGTCACCTTCCTGGCGCTGGTGGCGCGCCGGCTCGCTATTCCCACGCCCGCGGTCCTCCTCGCCGGCGGAGTGCTCGTCGCGCTCCTCCCGGGGCTTCCCGCGGTCCAGTTCGACCCGCAGCTCGTGTTCCTGGTCTTCATCCCGCCCCTCCTGTTTCGCGCATCGTTGTTGGCGTCGTACCGCGACGTGCGCGCGAACCTTCGCCCCATCCTGCTGCTCGGCGTCGGGCACGTCCTGTTCGCCACGCTCGCGGTCGCTTGGGTCGCGCACCGAGCCGTCCCGGGGCTGCCGTGGGCTTCGGCGTGCGCGCTCGGCGCCGTGGTGTCGCCGCCGGACGTGGCCGCCGCGACGGCGTTTCTACGGCAACTGCCGCTGCCGCGCCGCCTCGTGACCATCCTCGAGGGCGAGAGCATGATCAACGACGCAGCCGCGATCGTGGCGTACCGCATGGCGGTCGCTGCGGCGGTCACCGGCTCGTTCTCGCTCCCCGCGGCGACCGGCCGGTTCCTCGTGGTTGGTGCCGGGGGAATTGCGGTGGGCCTGGCCGTCGCGTGGCTCCTGGCTGCGGTGCGCCGCCACATCCACGACCCGGAGGTGGAGAACACCATCTCGCTCTTGACCGGGTATGCGGCGTATCTGCCCGCCGAACGGCTCGGCTTCTCCGGCATCCTGGCGGTCGTCGCCACGGGGCTGTACTTGGGGCGGGTGGGACCCCGCTTCGTGGCGGCGGACACGCGCGTCCAGAACGTCGGTATGTGGGACGTGGTCGTGTTCGCGCTGGAGGGGCTCATCTTCATCATCACCGGGCTGGCGCTGCGGCCCATCCTCGGCGGCTGGAGTGGTCCGTTCGCGCGGGGGCTGGTGTCGGGTGCGGTGCTCGTGAGCATGACGGTCATCGTCGCACGCTTCGTGTGGGTGTTTCCCGCGGCCTACCTCCCTCGGTTCTTGAGCGCGCGCGTGCGAAAGCGGGACCCGTACCCGCCCTGGCAGGTGGTGGCGGTGGTCTCCTGGGCCGGGTTGCGCGGCGGGGAGTCCCTCGTGCTGGCCGCGGCCATTCCCACCATGACCGCGGCGGGGACACCGTTCCCGGGCCGCGACCTGATCATCGCCATCACCTTCGCCGTCATCCTCGTGACCCTGTTGGGCCAGGGCTTCACGCTGGCGCCGCTGTTGCGCTGGCTCGGCGTCCGCGAGACGGGCGAGGACGAGCGCCGTGAGGAGATCGCGGCGCGCATCGAGGCGTCGGAGGCGGCGCTGGCGCGGCTCGAGGAGCTCGCGACGGAGTCGTGGATGCACCCGGACGCCCTGTCGCACACCCGCGATCGTTACCGCCTCCGCACGCGCCATCTGCACGGCCACGCGGACGGCGTCGTGGACGGCCCGATAGAAGCGAAGTCCATCGCGCAACTGCGGCTCGCGCGGGAGCTGCTCGCCGTGGAGCGGCGGCAGTTGATCCGATTACGTGACAACGGCGCGATCGGTGACGCCGTGATGCGACGCATCCAGCGCGAGCTCGATTACGAGGAGTTGCTGCTCCATCACGAGTGAGCGGTCAGCCGAGCACCATCGCTGCGACCAATTCGACGTGGGGCGCCTCGGCGCCGGTGCCGAGCGGCGGCAGGCGCTCGTGCCATGCCAGCACCTGGCGCACCGAGAGGGGTGCGCGGCGAGCCAGCAGGTCTTCCAGGAGCAGCTCCTCTCCCGCCGTCATCCCGAGCGCGAGCCGCGACACGAGGTCATCGAGCCGGGCGAGGTCGGCGTGGCGCCGCCGCGTGGCGGCGCGGCGCGCGGCGGCCAGGACCCAGGGGATGAGCCGGCGACTGAGGCGGTCGCGGTGGGCCGCACGCCAGCGCGCGTCCTCGAGCGCCGCAAGCCGGCCGCGGAGGAGCGGCGCCGCCCGTCGGATCGCCCGCTCGAGCACCGCACGGTCGAACGGGGCCGGCTTCGCCGCGGCCGCCCGCTCGAGCAGTCGCGTGGCACGCGCGGGATCGGCCCGCGCGCCCGTGTCCGTCACTACCACCGCTTCTACCAGACCGCCGAGGCGCACCACCAGCACCACCGCGGGCTCGGCCGACGCAACTGCCGCGCAGGCCCCCGGCGTGGCTGGAGATCCGGCCCGGGCGGCGAGACCGTACAGACGATCGCACCAATCGAACCCGCGTGGGCCGGCACCGGCCCGGGCTTGCAGACGCCGCTTCGCGACCAGGCGGCGCTCCATCGCCAGCGCGTCGGCGAGCGGCAGCGGCGGGAGGAACGTGACGGTCTCGATCCGCCCATGGGGCGAGCCGGCGCGATCGATCCGGCCCACGCGCTGCGCCAGCCGGGCCGGGCTCCAGGGCAGGTCGTAGTGGATCGCGCGCGAGGCGTCCTGGAGATTCAGGCCTTCACTCAGAAGATCGGTTGCGACGAGGACGTCGGTCTCGAGTGCGAGGGCGGGCGGGGGAGCGCCCTGCGCTCGTGGTGCGAATGCGCGCAGCACTTCCTCCCGCCCGGCGGGCTCGCTCCCGAACCAGCCCCGCTCTCCCGTCACCGCCGCGAGGCGGTGGCCGCGAAGGCGGCGCATCAGGTGATGCACCGTGGCCCGGGACTGGACGAAGACGACCGTCTTGCCCGCGCGCCCATCGAGCAGGCGCGCCAGCGCGTCCGCTTTGGGATCGTCGGGTGACTCAGCCAGCGCGTGCAGCCGCTGCACCAGATCGCGGTCCCGCTCGGTCGCGGCGCCGGGTCCGGGCGGAAGGACTAGGGGGAAGAACGCGAGCTGCAGGTCGCCCGACCCGGCGGGGAACAAGCGCCTGAAGTCGCGGCGCCCGAGCGTCCTCCCTTGCGCCGCGGCCGCGACACTCAGCTCGAGGAATGCTTCATACCGGTCGAGGCTCGCCCGGAACGCGGGCAGGCTCGAAGCGAGCTGCGACAACAGGAGCAGGCGAAACAGCGCCGCCGCCTCGCCGCCCGCTTCGAGACGGGCGATTCCCGTCACAAGCTGCTGGAGCTCCGCGTCGGGCGCCGCGCCCAGGCGTACCGCCTCGTCCACAGCCCGCTCTGGGAAGGAGAGCGCGGCCGGACCAGTGCCGTAGCCCGCGTGCACGCGCTCGCGCGAGCGCGACACGCTCAGCCGGGCCGCGGTGACCGCGACGGCGTGCGGATCGGCGTCGCCCCGGGCCGCGCGGCACAGGGAGGGCACGCCCAATGCCGTGAGGTCGTGGTCGCGCAGAAAGAGGCGGAACAGATGGAATAGGTCCGCGATCCGGTTGTGCACCGGCGTGGCCGTGACGAGCAGGACGCGCGCACCGACCAGCAGCTTCGCGAGCGTGCGGTAGCGGTTGGTGTCGGGGTTTCGGAAGCGGTGCGCTTCGTCGACGATGAAGAGACGGCAGCGGGCGGTAGAGGGCGGCAATGGGCGGCAGCGGGCCATGCTGAGAGACTCGTGTGTGATGATCGGGGCGTCGGCGCCGTACCGCTCCAGCAGGCCGCGCCACTGCGGCACCAGCACTGCGGGTACGACCAGCGCGAACGGCTCGCCGAGCGCCAGAGCGGCCGCGAGCGCGACGTACGACTTGCCGAGGCCAACGGCGTCGGCGAGCAGGGCGCCGCCGTACCGCGCCACGATGCCGACGAGCCGCTCGGCGGCGGGGACCTGGTGGGGGGCGAGCCACGCCGGCCACGGCGCCTCGCTCTGGAGCGCGAGCGGCGGGAGGTCGAGCAACGCGCGCGCCCCGAGCGCCGCGACCGCCGCCGCCGGGTCGACCGCCCCCGGCGTGAGGAGGCAGGCGAGCGGCTCGGGGAGCGGCGCGAGATGCTCAGAGAGGATCCGCGGCGGATGCGTCCAGTGCACGGCGGTCCGCGGCGTCGAGCTGGTAGATGTCGGCAATGGCGTCGTCGTCGGAGACGTTCGCACGGCCCTGGTCAGCGAGGGTGCGCCAGGCCGTCGCCCCCGTGGGCGGAAGCGGCAGTTCCCCCACGACGCGCGCGTTGAACCGCCGAAAGCCACCTCGGGCGGGATCGGCACCGAGCCGCGCGAGCGCCGTGAGCCAGCGCGAGTTCAACAGCGCGGCCAGCGCGTACGCGTCGTCCGCCACGCGGGTCGCGATCCCGTAGACGGTGTTCAGGGGAACCACCCCAGCGTCGGGAACGACGGCGGCGAGTCGCCGGGCGAGGTCCGGCCAGATCACCCGGTGTGGAGCGTCCGCCAGCGCCAGCCGGTACAGCTGCCAGGCCGGACCGCCGCGGTAGTCGCTGCGACGGCGCAGGCGATCGAGATGGAGGTCCAGCGCGCGCGCCAGTTCGGCCGGGAGGCGGGCGAGCGGCCTACCGTCGGGTCCGTGGGTCCACAAGACGTGGGCACGCGGCGTCGCGCGCCATGGCTCCAGGTCCCGGCCCCGGACCACGGGCCGGGTCCCCGGTCCCGGTCGCGCGACCAGGAACACGTCGTCCGCACCGGTCTTTACACCGAGCTGCGGGCTCCAGCGATCGCCCAACGTCGGACAGGCGGTTCGCAGGTGACGCGCGATTCGCGTAGCCCGCGCCCCGGCCCCCACCCCGAGGATCCACGGACCGTCGGCCGTGAGAGCGCGCTGGGGCATCGCCGATGCTCGGGTCTTGGGGCCGAGGGCGGTGGCCACGAGCTCGCGGCCGGTCGGCTCGATCCGCGCAGCCACGAGCGCCATGGGATAGACCGCGGCTCCCCCGCCGAACGCTCCTGCCTGGGCGACGGGCGCCACCCGCTCGAGGCGTGTGCTTGTGACGAGCCGCCGCCGCAGCGGCTCGGCGTAGCCGCTCGACGCGAGCTTCGCGGGGACGAGGAGCGCCGCCGCGCCACCGGGAGCGACGAGCTCGAGCGCGCGCTCCACGAACGCGACCGCGAGGTCGGGCAGGTGCGCAAACCCGCGCCCACGTGCCGGCCGCCACGTGGCATAGCGCGTCGCCAGCGTCTCCCGCACCTGGGCCGGCACGCGCTCGCCGCGGACCCAGGGCGGGTTCCCCGCGACGAGGTCGAACCCGCCGCGTGCCAGGATGTCGGCGAAGTGCGATTCGAACGCGAAGAACGGGGCACCGCCCTCACGGGAGAGGCTGCGCGCGGCCGCACGGAGCTCGCGGCGACTGGCGCGCACTCGCCGCAGCAGCGCGCGCTCGTCCGGCCTCAGCCCGCGGCGCCGTCCGAATAGATCGCGATCCTTGCCCGCGGCGACTAGCTCGGCGGCACGCCGCTCGAGCGCACTGACGGCTGCCGCGAACAAGCGTCGTGCAAGCGCCGCCTCCGCAGCGGCGAGCTCGCCCAGCGCCTCTCGCTTGGCCGGCCCGGCGAGGCTGAAGAGCACGCGCCGGGCGACAGCGAGCCGCTCGACCTCCCTCGACGGGACCGAGCTTGCCGCCGCGCCGCCCAGCGTGCGGGCGAGCGTGAGGGGATCGAGCAGAGCGTCCCCCTGGCGCACGTGCCCGTCGAGGTTCGGCAGTGGCGCGAGCCGGGTGAGGTCGGCTTCGTCCTGGTCCGCCACGAGCGCGAGCCACAGCCGCAGCTCCGCGAGCCGTACGGCGGTGAGCTTCAGGTCGACACCGAACAGCGAGTGTGCCACCACGTCGCGGCGCACCGTGGCGGTGGGTCCCTCGCCCGCGGCGCAGCGCAGGTGCGTGAGCTCCTCCAGCGCGCCCAGGAGAAACGCTCCGGAGCCGACCGCGGGGTCGAGCACGGCGACCCGGCGCAGATCGGGCCGCGGCCCGGCGGGCGGCTCGCCGTCGTGCATCCAGCGCTCCGCAGCGATCGGCGCGAGGTCGAAGCGGTGGACGAGGATCGCGGTCAGACCGGCGCGCACGATCTCGCGCACCACGGCGGCCGGAGTGTAGTAGCTGCCGCTCGCGCGCCGCTCGGCAGGGTCCATCACACCCTCGAACACCCGGCCCAGCATGTCGGGCGCGACGCAATTGCCCCCGTTCTCCTCCTCGCGTGCGGAGAAGTGGAACCGCTCGAACAGCTCGTCGAACGCGTCGCGCCAGTCGGTATTGCTCCAGCGGGCCGGGCCGTCGCGGCGCTCGAGCGCAGTGGGCTCGAATAGCCCGCCGTTCAGGAACGGTAGACGGCCCAACGCGCGCGCCGCGCCGGAGCGCGCCTGCGCCGGCCGGTTGAGAGCGCCGAAGCACAGCGGATCGAAGATGTGGCGATGGAAGTGGCGCCGGCCGGCGACGCTCTCATCGAAGCGGTGGATCAGGTAACGCCGATCGCCGTCCAGCCAGCCTTTCGCCTGCACGAAGTAGAGGAACAGCACGCGCGTGAGCGCGGTGAGCGCCAGGGCATGCCGATCGGTCCGACTGCGGGGGGCCGGCAGGCGATCTGTCAGGCGCTCCAACGTTGCCCTGAAGGCCCGAAAGAACCGTGGGGTCACCCCTTCGCTCGCGAGCGCTTCGCCGATGCGGAGGCTGAGCGCGAGTGACGTTTCACCCGCGAGGGGGCTGAACCGCTCCAGCGTGTCGAGCGAGCCACCGGGCGGTCGCTCGAGGGGAATCGTGGCGAGGCGGACCGCCGGGCCGCCCCTGCCGCCGCGCTCCCCCCGCGCGGTCGCGCGCCAGCTCGCGCAGACGAGACGCCGCGGGCCCGAGCCGAGCGCGCACGCGAGACCCCGCTCGGCCTGTGCGGCCAGGCGCCGGGCCGCCGCGCGGACCGCCCGCTCGGGGTCGCGGGCCTCGAGCGCGAACACGCGGAACGCCTCGTGACGCGCCACCAGCGCCGCGCGGATCACCCCCGCCGCTTCCACCTGCGCCAGACCGAGCCAGGGTCCGGGCGGCACGGGCTCCCACGCCGCGTCAAATCCGAGCGCCCCAAAGAGGTGGCGAAGATCGTCGATCTGCTCGGTGCGGGCGAGAAGTTCCCGCAGCACCACGGGACCCCTGGTTCGGAAGCGACCAAGGTGGGACGAGGCGCTACTGGATTAGGTACCGTGCTGTTGCTGGGAGGGGCGAATCAATGCGGAATGGCGAAGGTGGAATGCGGAATGGCACGGCGGCCCTCGTACCGGGTAACGACCCTCGCCCTGCTATTCCGCATTCCGCACTCCGCATTCAAGAACTCTTTCTGAGCCTTATCGAACCATTCACCGTCTCGAGCGCCAGTCTCCGCCCCCCACTCCCGATCGTCCCATGCAACCTGCGGGGGCCGAGCCGTCCCGTGACCATGAGCGGGAAATCGGTCTGGATGTCGCCATTGACGGTGGTGGCGCGGACCTCGGTGGACAGGCCGGCCGGAAGATCGAGGGTGATCCCGCCGTTCACGGTGCGGAACTCGAGGGCGTCGCTCCACGTGGCGCGGCCGAGCGACACCACGATCTCGCCGTTCACCGTCTGCGCCTCGGCGTAGCCCGACGTGGAAATCCGGATGCTGCCGTTCACCGTGCTCGCTTCCACGTCGCTCGCGAGGTTGGCCGCCCCCACCTCGCCGTTCACCGTCGTCCCGACGAAGCGCACGCCCGCGGGCACGCGCACCGTGAAATCGACCGTCACGTCGTTGTCGCGCACGTTCATGTGACCGCCACGGCCTGCGTCGCACGTGTTCTCCCGGCGCCCATCACCGGGGTACACGGCGCAGATCGTGACGCCGTCTTCGTGCGGCACGACCTCGATCTTCACGTCGTCGGGATCGCTCCGGTGCGCGTGTTTCACGGCGGTCACCTCGACGTCGCCCCCCCCCGAGCTGGCGACGGCGCGGACGTCGCCGTTTATGCCCTTGATCTCGATCGACTTGCCCGGAGCGACTTTGCCCTTCCAGTGGAATTCGCCTTGGGCGGCGGCCGCCCGCGGTGCCAGAGCCAAGCAAGCCGCGCCGGCGAGCAGCGCGGGTAGGGAGACGCGCATGGTCAATCCTCCTCGTGGTCCTCGTGCTTGTCCTTGTCTCTATCCTTGTCTCCATCCTTGTCTTTTGATACCTGCCCCGGACGGCAAATCTTGATGTCGCCCCCGAACGACTCGAGCTCGAGCCGGGCGCTGCCCGCGCCGATGGTGAAACTGAAGCGGTGCTTCGTCTTTCCCGTCAGCTGCACGGGGAAACAGGCGCTGAACTCGCCATTGAACGTCGAGACGGAGACCGAGACGTTGGCCTTGTCGGGGACCGACACGCGCAAGTCGCCGTCATGCGTTCCAAAGCGATAGCGGCCGCCGTCCTTGATCGTCCCGTCGTAGGTGATGTCCCCGTTGACCGTGTTGGCTTCGGCGTTGGCGGATTCGATCTGAATCAGCGTGATGTCGCCGTTCACCGTTTCCGCAGTGAGGTCGCCCGAGACTTCCGTCGCCCGGATCTCTTCGTTTACACTGCTCAGGTCGATACGACCGCGCGCCTTCTCGAGTGTCACCGCTCCCATGACGGACTTGAGCGAGACGTTGCCCGACCCGCCCAGGACCGTGATCTCGCCCTGCACCGTCTCGGCGGTGATCTCATTCTGCGCGCCATCAACCTTGATGTCGGTGTAGACCCCCGAGAGGTTCAGGGCCATCCACGCCGGCACGGTGACGGCGTAGTCGATCTGCGACGGCCCGCGGCGCCCCCCCTCGGTCTTCACGCGGACGACTTGATCGGACGCATCGACGGTGATCCGGTCCCGGCTCGAGTGATCGGCCACGACCCGCACCGCGTTGCGGCTCCACGTCTTGACGGCGATCTCCCCCCCGAAATTGTTGATCTCGAGGCGGGCGCCCGCCCGCACCGGCACGGTCGTGTCGGTCTGCTGCGCGAGTGCGAGCGCCGCGAGCGTCGCCAGGGTCGTCAGCATGCTGGTCGATCCTCCTCTAGCTCCGCGCGCCGGCGAGTGTCGCCGCTTGACGCAGGAGCTCCAGTTTACGCCGCATCTCTTGGGCGAGGTGCAGATTCAGATATGAATTCGCGGGGTCCGCCGCAAGTGCGCTCTGCGCGCCGCGGATCGCCCGGTCGATGATTCTCAGGTTCCGCTCGATCACGCGTACCGTGGCCGTGTCGAGCCGACCGCGCCCGCGCGCGACGGCGCGCTCGAGATCCGCCACCTGGGCGGCGAACCGGGCGTCGCCCGGGTACGCGGACGCGTTTAGAAGCGCCGGGGGGCGTTCGGAGACGAGGACGGGCGGGGTCGGCGCGGTCCCACGTCGCACGATCAGCCACGCGGCGCCACCCGAGACCAGCGCCAGCACGACGGCAGCGGCGGCGAGCTGCGGCACGGTGAAGGACACACGTCTCACCGCCGGCCGCGCCTTCGCTCGCGCCGACAGCCCGATGCGAGCCGCGACGCTCGGCCAAAGGTCCGCCGTGGGCGGGCGATCGTCGAGCGCGCGCGCGTTCGTCACTACGCGCCGCAGCTCCTCGAGTGTGGTCCGGCACGCGTCGCACGAGGCGAGGTGCGCCTCCAGCGCCGTCTGCTCGGCCGGCGTGACCTCGCCGTCGAGATACTCCGACAGTCGCGCAGTCCACTGATCGTTCATCGTTGCAGCTCCTTCAGCGCTCGAGATGCCGGCGGAGCGCCATGCGGGCATGATGCAGTTGCGATTTCGACGTGCCGGCCACGATCCCCAGCATGTCGGCGATCTCTTCGTGACGATACCCTTCGATATCGTGCAGTACGAACACCTGTCGCGCGCCGTCGGGCAGCCGCCCGATCGCTTCCTCGAAATCCATCGACAACTCCGGTGCCGCCGGGCGACCCGCCACGTCGTCGAGAATGTCGGCCGAGTCGACATGGCGGCTGCGCTCCGTGCCGAGCGTGGTGCGCCGGGCGAGGATGACGTTCACGGCCAGGCGGTGGAGCCACGTCCCGAACGCCGCTTCGCCCCGGAACGTCCCGAGCTTGGTCCACGCGCGCACGAACACATCCTGCGCGATGTCGTCGGCATGGTCCGGGCCGACCATCCGTCGCACGAGGCTATGGACGCGCGCCACGTGGGCCCGGTACAGACGCTCGAAGGCGCGCCCGTCACCGGAGGCGGCGAGCGCCGCGTCGGCAGTTTCCGCGTCCCCCAACGCCCGCTGGTCCGGATCTCTGCGCAGTGTCGCCACCCCGGGAGTGGTGAGCTCCATGTGCCTCGTTCGATAGGGCACAGACCTAAAAGGTTGTAGCCAAACAGGAAAGGCAACTCCTCGGGAGAGAACAGACTAGATTCCGAGCCGCCATGAGCCCCCTACCCAACCTGCTCGCCCTCGCGGGCCTCGGCCTGCTGCTGGGCCTGCGGCACGCATTCGAGCCCGATCACCTCGCCGCGGTCTCGACGCTCGCGACGCGACAGGGGCGACTGCTCGACGCCTGTCGCCTGGGGCTCGCTTGGGCGCTCGGCCACACCGCGAGCGTCGGCGTCGTGGTGGGCGCGATCATCCTCTTCGGGCTGCGTCTTCCCGACCGGCTCTGGCCCGCGGCCGACCTCCTGGTCGCGCTGCTGCTGATCGGGCTCGGTGGGACCGTGATTGTGCGCTACGCGCGCGGCCGGTGGCATCTGCACGCGCACGCACACGCCGGAGGCTCGCACCTTCATCTCCATAGCCACGCGCAGGGGACGGCGCACGAGCACACGCATCCGCAGGGCGATGCGCGCCGCTCGCTCGGGTTCGGCCTGCTGCACGGGCTCGCAGGCAGCGCCGCGATCCTCGTGCTGCTGGTCGCGGCGGCGCCGACGCGCGCGGCCCAGCTCGCCTACTTCGTCGCGTTCGCGATCGGCACGATGATCGGAATGCTCGCGGTGTCGGTCTCGCTCGCCGGCGTGGTGCGGCTCGCTTCGACGCGGGGCGCGCGCTGGGCGACCGTACTCCACCTGGGCAGCGCGGCGGTGAGCGTGACGGTAGGGGTCGCGCTGGCCGGGCGAGTGGCGTCGCAGCTATAACGCGACGCACTGGCGATTTGAAGCAAGCGATGAATAGTTAAGGGCCTCGCTCCCACTCGGAGGCCGTTTTGCTCGCTCCTCGCTTGCTCGTATGTGTGGTGCTCGCGCCGTGGCCCGCCCTCATTTCTGCGCAGGACTCCGCGCCCGACACGATTCCGTTTCACGCGCACCAGTGGGCCGCGCAGTTCGGGGGCGGGGCGAGCTTTGCGAGCCTCGGTCTCCTCCGCTTCACCGCCCCTACCCGCGCGTGGCTCTTGGACTTCCGATTTACGGGAGGCCACTCGCACGACAGGCAATATGACCAGGACACGCTCGTCGGCGACGGGTACACGTCCAATGCGAACATCGACGCTCGAATCGGGCGCCGCTTCTACCAGGGTCGCGGAAAGTCGGTGGTGAGCTTCCAGACCATCGGGCTCCTTGGCGGTTTCGCACATGCGTGCTCGGCACTCAAGCAGCCCCCGTTTTCCGGGGGTTCTTGCTCCAATGGCTGGACCGCGGGCGCGTACGGAGAGCTCGGCGGAGCGTATTTGATCACCCGGCGCTTCAGTATCGGAGGGACGGCGACGGTGGCCTTCTCGTACCAACGGATGACCGCGAGTGCGTCGGGCGGACAGGTCGAGAAGCGATGGTCGTACTCGGGCTCCATCCAGGGGCTCTCGTTCGCCGCGACGGTGTACTTTTGAGGACCTCCATGTGGCGCCACTTCCGCTGGCTCCCGGTCGTTTTATTGCTCGGCTGCCTGGACGGCTTCGCGCCGGCCGGCGCAATTCCGCTCACGCCGCCCGCGGTCTACCGAGAGTGGTGGACGGAGATCGAGCGCTGCGCCGGACTGTGGGGCGATTTCGACCGTGTGGAGTGGTACGAGGTACCGGGCTCGACCTACTCCTGTCCCGCCCACGAGGGCCAGTGCGACGGATGGTGGCGGTCGCCGCACACGATCTACATGGCGCAGAGCCGGTTGTACGACCGTCAGCTCGCCGAGCACGAGATGCTGCACGACCTGCTACAGCGCGGTGACCATCCGCTGGTGTTTCAGGCCTGCGGGGTCTGAAAGGCTAGACGCGCAGACGCGGATAGGCTAGACGCACAGACACACAGACGCACAGGGGTGAACAGTCGGGAGTAGACAGGTCTACCCGGTTACTCAAGCCTGTTCTCCCCTGTGCGTCTACGCGTCTGTGCGTCTAGTCTTTGCATGTCCTTCTTGGTCCCTGGATTCGACCGCGTCCACGACCGTCGCCGCGGTGAGCGTCCCGAACACGTTCGTCATGGTGCGGAACATGTCGGGGACGCGATCGAATCCCAGCAGTAGCTGAAGGCCGCTGAGCGGGAGCCCCGTGGCGGCGAACGCCGGCACCAGGCTCACGATGCTCGCCGAGGGGACGCTTGCGACCGTGAGCGACGCAAGAAACACGGCGGCTCCCGCCTGGAACGTGCCTCCGAGCCCGAGCGGGATGCCGTACAGCCGGGCCACGAACAGCACCGCCACCGCCTGGAACAGGGCGCTCCCCGCGCGACCGACGCTCGCGCCCAGGGGGAGCACGAAACTCGCCACAGTGCGCGAGAGCCGCAGGTCGCTCTCCGCGGCTTCGAGCATGATGGGAAGGGCGGTGAGCGACGACGTCGTCGAGAAGGCCATGAGCAGACTGGCACGGATGGCCCGTAGATAGCGCCTCGCCCCGAGCCGCCCGACGACTGCGACCGCGGGCAGGTACACCACCGCGATGAACACGGCGAGCCCCACGATCACCGTCAGGATGAATACCGCCATAGTCTTGATCAGGTCGAGGCCGAACTTTGCGACCGCGCCGGCCACAATCGCGAAAATGCCGAGCGGAGCGAGCAGCAGCACCCAGCGCACGATGCGGATGAGCGCCTGCGTCGCCACGTCGGCGAGGTCTGTAAGCGTGTGCCGTTTCTCGTCGGGCAGCGCGGCGGCGGCCACGGCAAAGATCGTGATGAACACGATGAGCGGGAGGAGATTCCCGTCCACGGCGGCCCGCACCGGGTTCGACGGAATGAGCTCCACGATGAACCGGGCGCCCGTGGCGATCTGCTCCGCCGCGTGTCCCACGGCTCCGGAGTCGGCGGCGACCGTCTGACGGAGTGCCGCCTGCTGATCGGGCGTGATGGGGGCGAGCGGCAAGAGCAACGCCGCGACCACGAACCCGATGACGATCCCTGCGAGCGTCGTACCCCAGAGGAAGCCGAGCGTCCGGACGCCGAGCCGGCCCACGCGTCGCAAATCGCCGAGTCCCGCGATGCCGGCGAACAGCGCCGTGGCGACGAGCGGGATCACGACCATCGACAGCAGGTTCAAGAACAGGGTGCCGAGCGGCCGCAGCCACTGCGTCGCGGCCAATAGCACAGGCGAGTGCGTCAAGACCGCGGCGAGGCCCAACCCGAGCCCAGCCGCGAGGCCGAGCGCCATCCAGACGTGGCTTCCGATGGGTCGCACGGTATTATTTCCGGGCACAATGATCACCGGCGCCATCATGCTCCGCAACCGTTAGCGCTCTGGCCACGCCCGCGAAGCGATCGTTCCGCCTGACGGGGACCGCGGGGTCGCCCGTGGCCGTCGAGATCACGAGCGCGGCAGGGCAGCGTCCCGTGGTGGTCTTCTCCGGCCAGGCGAAGCTCGGGCTCGCCGAGCGGCTCGCGCGGGCCGGATTCGCGGTGGTGTCCTTCGACCCGCCGGGGCCCTCGGGCCTCGAGATCGTGCTGGACGCGCTGGGGCGTGGGGTGTTGGACGTGGCCGCGGACAGCTACGCCTTGATCGAGCCGCGCGACGACGGCTCGATCGCGCTGGCTCGGGCCGTCGCAGGTGTGCGGGTGCCCGGGCTCGTCGTGCACGACATGCCGGTCGAGCTCGCGGCGGCGGCGATTGTGCAGTGGCTGGCGAAACACCTGGTGTGATCACCCTCGCAACAGTCCGTCGGGCGTTGCGAGACCACCACCCCTTGGTGGCCGATGCCCCCGATGCCAGGCCCGCCGCGGTCGCCCTCGTCCTGCTCGAAGGCCCCGACGGTCTCGAGATCCTGCTCATCCGGCGCGCCGAGCGTGCCGACGACCCGTGGTCCGGTCAGATCGCGTTCCCGGGCGGCCGCTACGACGTCGGCGACCGGGATCTCGAGGCGACCGCGATACGGGAGACCCGCGAGGAGACAGGAGTGGACTTGTCGAGGGCAGAGCCGCTCGGGGCGCTGGACGATCTCTATCCCCGCACGGCGCTTCTGCCGCCGGTGGTCGTGCGGCCCTTCGTTTTCGCACTGACCCGACGCGCTGCCCTCTTCCCGAGCGACGAAGTGCAACGCGCCTTCTGGCTACCGCTCGGCCGACTCTCGGAGCCGGGCGTGCGCCGCGACGTAACGGTGACGGTGCGCGGCGGCGCGCGCACCCTCCCGGCCTACCTGGTGGACGACGACATGATTTGGGGCATGACGGAGCGGATTCTCACGCCATTTGTAGATCTCGTAGCCCGGTTATAGTCTCTCGAAATCCACATATTTGCTTGACAGTATCTCATAATTAGTATAGACTAAGCCGTTTCAGGTCTCAGGGGTCAAATCATTGACCTAACGCCTGATACCTGACACCTGATGGCTGCCTGGGCGGCAGGGAGAATCGGCATGCAGCCAGCTTTACGCGATCCCAACCCTCCACTGACACGGTCCGTCGAGGACTACCTCAAGGCGATCTATCATCTCTCGAGCCAGGGCGGGTTCGCCGCGACCAGCGACATCGCCACGATGCTCCAAGTCTCCCCACCGTCGGTGAGCGGCATGGTGAAGCGGCTCTCGGAGACGGGACTGATCGAGCATGTGCCCTACCGCGGCGTGCAGCTCACCTCGCAGGGGCGCCGGGCGGCGCTGCGGATGATCCGCCGGCACCGGATCCTCGAGCTCTATCTCACGCAGCACCTGGGTTACGACTGGGGCGGCGTGCATGCCGAAGCGGAGCGGCTCGAGCACGCCGTGTCGGACGACCTGATCGAGCGGATGGCAAGCGCGTTGGGGCAGCCGCAATACGATCCGCACGGCGATCCGATCCCCACGGCGGCCGGCGACATCGAGGAAGCGGAGCTCGTCGCGCTCGCCGACGCGCGCGTCGGCACGAAGCTCGAGCTGCGGCAGGTGGGGACGCAGGATGCGGCGCGTCTGCGCTACTTCGCAGAGCAGGGGCTCACCCCGGGAGTCCTGCTCACGGTGAGCGAGCGCCAGCCGTTCAACGGCCCCACGACCATCGCGCTGGTGCCCTCGGGGGACCCGCGCGTGGTGGGGCGGGAGCTGGCGCAGCTCTTGTTGTGTCAGGAGATCGGCTCGTGAGCGGACGAAGGGGGAGTCACTGATGGCGGCGCCACAACGCGATCTTCCTCTCGCCGGCGCGGAGCCGGGGTGGCGGCGCCCGCGTCTCGCGCCGAGCCTTGCCGAAGTCTATCGCACCGTTCCCGTCAGCACGGGTGCGTGGTGGCGCAAGGCACTGGCGTTCGCAGGCCCGGGTTACCTGGTGGCCGTGGGGTACATGGATCCCGGCAACTGGGCCACGGACCTCGCGGGCGGCTCGCGCTTCGGCTACGCGTTGCTTTCGGTGGTGCTGGTGTCGAACCTCATGGCGATCCTGTTGCAGGGCCTCGCCGCGAAGCTCGGCATCGTGACCGGGCGCGACCTGGCACAGGCGTGCCGCGATCACTTCTCGCGCCCGACCGCGCTCGCCCTGTGGGTGCTGTGCGAGGTGGCGATCGCGGCGTGCGACCTGGCGGAGGTGATCGGCTCGGCGATCGGGCTGAACCTGCTGTTCGGGATTCCCCTTCCATGGGGCATCGCGATCACGGCGCTCGACGTCCTGATCGTCCTGTTCCTCCAGCACAAGGGCTTCCGACTGCTCGAAGCGCTCGTGGTGGCGCTGATCGCGACCATCGCGGGCTGCTTCCTGTTCGAGATCGTCATTTCGCGGCCGGACCTGGCCGCCGTCGCCGGCGGCTTCCTGCCGACTCCATCCATCCTCGCCGATCCCGACAAGCTGTACATCGCCATCGGGATCCTCGGTGCCACCGTGATGCCGCACAACCTGTACCTGCATTCCTCGGTGGTGCAGACCAGGGCGTACGAGGAGACGCCGGCGGGCAAGCGCATGGCGGTGAAGTACGCGTTTCTCGATTCGACCGTCGCGTTGAGCTTCGCGCTGTTCATCAACGCGGCGATCCTGATCGTCGCCGCGGCCACTTTCCATCGCGCCGGTCATACCGGGGTCGCCGAGATCCAGGAGGCGTACCAGCTGCTCTCACCGCTGCTCGGCGTGGCGGGGGCGAGCGCCGTGTTCGCTCTGGCGCTGCTCGCGTCCGGTCAGAACTCCACGCTCACCGGGACGCTCGCCGGTCAAATCGTGATGGAGGGCTTCCTGAACATCCGGATCCGGCCGTGGTTGCGGCGGCTCATCACCCGCCTCATCGCGATTGTGCCGGCCGCGCTCACCGCTATCTTCTTCGGGGAGAGCGGTACCGCCAAGCTCCTCATTCTGAGCCAGGTGATCCTGAGCCTGCAGCTGTCGTTTGCAGTGTTCCCGCTCGTGTGGTTCACGTCTGACCGTTTGAAGATGGGCGAGTTCGTGAACCCCACCTGGGTCAAAGCGCTGGCCTATGTCGTGGCCGTCGTGATCGCCGGCCTCAACGTCTGGCTACTCGCCCAGACGTTCCGCGGCTGGCTCGGTTGATGTTCGCCCGAATCCTCGTCCCCCTCGAGCACTCCCCCGCCGACGAGACGATCCTCGCTCACGTGCGCGGCTTGGCCAAGCGCCTGGGCTCGGCCATCGTCCTGGTGCACGTGGCGGACGGATGGGTGGCGCGAAACATCAAGGAGCTCGACCTGCGCGAGTCGGAGGAGATGCGCGAGGACCGGGCCTACCTGGAGGACGTCAGCGCCCGGCTCGAGGCCGAGGGCCTGGATGTCGATGCCGTCCTGGCGGCCGGTGACCCCGCGAAGGAAATCGCCGCCGCGGCCGAACGGGAGCACTGCGACCTGATCGCCATGGCGACCCACGGCCACCGGTTACTGGAGGATGTGGTCAAGGGCAGTACTGCGACAGCATTACGACATCAGACGAAGATTCCCATCTTGATGGTGAGAGCGGAGAAAAAATAACGGCGTAGCACAAAGACGTAACACGAAGACGTAGCACGAATACGTCTTCGCGTGACGGTTTTGCGTGACGCCTTTGTGCTACGTCTTTTTGCAGTTTATGCCGTTCTTGCCTGCTCCAGCACCCTCAGGATGGCCCCCAACCTCCGGTCTCTGGCTTCCCGCAGCTGCTCGATGTTGCTCTTATAGGCCCGCTCGATGCTCTGGATCAGCGCGCGCTGCTGCTCGGGCTCGAGCCGCTGCCACGTGGCGAGCTGTCCCCACCAGCTCTCGAAGCTCCCGAGCAATTGTTGCAAGAAGAGGGTGACGCCCCCGTCGCCGGCGGCCAGGTGGTACGTCAGATGCGGGCCCGCCGCCGCCCAGCCGAGCGCGGGGCCGAGTGAAACGGCGCGATCGAGCTGGTCCACGTCGATCACACCCTCCAGGACCAAATCGATACACTGTCGCCACACCGCGGCGGTAATCCGTCCCACCACATAGCCCGGGATCGGCTTCTTGAGGAGGATCGGCATCCGGCCGAGCGCGCGGAGGTACTCCTGGGTGCGCACCACGGCGGCGGCGCTGGTGCGCGCCGCCGGCACGACTTCGACCAGAGGGATCAGCTCGGTCGGGTTCAACGGGTGTGCGACGAGGCAGCGGTCCTGGCGGCGGCAGCGCGCGAAGATTTCGGCCGGGGGGATGCCGCTCGACGAGCTGGTGAGCAGCGTGTCGGGACCCGCTACCTGCTCGATCGATCCGAACAGCTTCTGTTTCGCGATCGCGTCTTCGGAGATGGCCTCGATCACCCACTCCGCGTCCTGGACGGCCTGCAGCAGACTGCGCGCCTGTGTGAACTCGAGCAAGCCGCGCTCCACGATGCCCTGAGTGGCGCGCTCCAGCGCCACCAGCGCACGGGTGCGGCGCGGCACCTCGGCGGCGGCGCGCTCCAGCCCCTGCGCGGTGGCGTCGAACACGGTCACCGGCCACCCCGCCGAAGCGCACAGCGCGGCCCAGCCGCAGCCGATGTCGCCCGCGCCGATCACGGCGACCTTGCCGGGCATCGTCGTCACACGACCGCCTCCTGCGATACGATCGGGGTCGCCGTCTGGTGCACCGCCCACCGGAACACTCGCTCCGACAGGAGCGGACGCACCAATGCCACGTCCACCCGCGTGGCCACCTTCACGCGCGCGCCGTGGGGATCGATCCGCGTGTGACCGCGGTGGTCCGCTTCGTCCAGATCCACCACCAGCTGCTGCTCCTCGAATGTGAGCGCGGCGGGCTTCACGAGTGCCGCAATCGGGAGTACGTCGTTCACGATGCAGCCGTCCAGCCCTTCCTGCTGCTTGTGGAACTCGATGTAGAAGCGAAGCGCATCATTGATCCACCGCGCCTGCGGCGCTCCGGCGTGCTGCAGCCGCGTCGTCTCGTGCTGCGCGAGCACCATCTGGCGGGTGACGTCGAGGCCCACCATCTCGGTCGGCAGCTCGGCACGCAGCACGATGTCCAGCGCCTCGGGGTCGCACCAGGCGTTGAACTCGGAATAGCGCGTCGTGTTCCCCTTGGCGCCGACGTTGCCGATCATCGCGATGTGGCGCGCCACTTTGGCCCGCACCAGGTCCGGATCGCTGCGCAGCGCGAGCGCCAGGCCCGTTACCGGGCCGAGCGTCACGAGGGTGACGGGCTCCGGCTGCTCGGCCAGCAGGCGATCGAGCGACTTCACGAAGTCGAGGATCACGCCGGCCGGCGGCAGCTCCGCGTATCCCAGGCCCGACTCGCCGTGCGTATCGCGGGCCACCGCGAGCGGCCGCTTGAGCGGGCGCCGCGCCCCAACGGCGAGCGTCGCGCGCTTGCCGGCGCGACGCAGAATCGCGACGGCGTTCCGGAATGCGTTCTCCACCGTCGTGTTGCCGTAGGAGACGGAGATCCCGCGGATGTCGAGCTCCGGCGACGCCAGCGCCAACAGCAGCGCCAGCATGTCGTCGATGCCGGGGTCGGTATCGATCAAAACGGGATGGGGCGAGCGGGCGGCGGGATGCGTCGGCTCTGGCACGGCTAAACGCTAGGGAGCACGCACCTCGATTGCAATAGTCCGGCGCAATCTCCGGAACTCGTCCGCTCCGCCGAAGCCGAAGATCCGCTCGATGACCCGACCCCTACGGTCGAGCAATACAGAGTAGGGCAGGCCCCGATAGTGATAAAGCGCCTTCATGCGGCCGCCCCCCACCAGGATCGGAAACGGCGGCCGGTAGCGGCGCGCGAACGCCCGCATCTTGCCCTGGTCCACGTCGTCCGACACCCCCGCGATCTCGAAGTCCTTGCGGTCGAACTCACGGTACAGCTCCGCCATGTGCGGGAACTCCTCGCGACAGGGGTCGCACCACGATGCCCAGAAATTGACGAGCGTCACCTTGCCTCGGAACCCCGCCAGCGTGACCGTGTCGCCCGCGAGGTCGGGCAGCGCGAACGCCGGGGTGAAGGGGTCCCGCTCAGCGGGCGCGGCGCCGTCGGAGCCTGCGACCAGCGAATCCGCATCGAACGCGGCGAGCGCGCCGCTCGCGTCCAGCGCCACCGCCGTCTCGCGGGGCCCGAGGTGCCGGGTCGTGAGGATCGCGCCGGTCTGAGGGTCGAGCACATCCACGCGCAGCCGGGTGGCGGCGGAGTCGTCGGCGCCGAGCGCATACAACCGACCGTCGGGGGAGGGCGCGAGCGCCAGCGCGACGTTCACGAGCGCCTGTTTGAGCGACAGCTCGGTGCCTGTGGCGGGGAGGAACTCGGGATCGGGCTCGCTCCCTCCCCGGAACAGCCCGCGCTTCGTGGTCCAGGAGAGTCGGCCCCCAGGGGAGTACTTCCGGATCTCGTCGCGCACGAGGGGCGCGTAGTACACCGCCCCATCCGGCCCCACGGCCACGGCGCCCGCGTTCACCAGATAGTCGAGCAGCGGCGTCGCCGGCCGGCGGATGGTGGCGAGTCCGCCGGTGGGACGCCCCAGGGTATCGAGCATCCGAATCAGGGGTGCCGTGTCGGGCTCGGGGCTGCCGAGCTGGGGGACGTAGTACGGCGAGCGGGTCGCGGCTACCCGGCCCGCACCCGCGGCGTACAGCGATGCGATGTCCGGGCTCTCCCACTCCCGCACCACGCGGCCCCCTCCCGCGGTGTCGACCACCACCCCCTCACCGGTGCGCTCGGTGACGAGCAGCTCCGTCCGGCCGAGCGGCGTCACGGCCACCGGCGTGGCGAGGCGGGGATGGGTAATCTGGCGCGTGACGCGCAGCTCGCGATCGAACGCGACGAGCCGGCCATGCTCGGGATCGGGCGCCCACGACAACCCGCCCAGCGACGCGGCCGGGGAGCGCCCGAAGAACAGGAGGGTGAAGCGACCCGGGGGCGGGGGGGAGGCCGTCGGGCGGCAGCCGAACAGCGCTGCCGCCAGAACGGCATCCCGCACCAGCCGCATCAGGACGCGGCCGAGACCGTCTTGATCTCGATGGTGTGCAGTCCGCTCACGAACCGGTGTGTGCCCGTCACCTTCACCTTGCTCTCCGCGAAGGGCATGAGCTTCGAGTTCTGCGGATCGCCGGGCTTCGAGCTCACCGGCACGTACATTGTGCCGTCGCTCGAGAGCAGCCCCAGCGGCACGCCCGCTTTGGCGCACGCCTGGGCGCACGCCTTGTGGCCCGCGCCGGACGCGCCGTTTGTGGTGTTGCAGTTCAAGTCGACCACCTGAGCGGTGATCGTCATCTCGTCGCCCGCCGTCGTCGCGTGGCCCTGCGCCGCGAGCGGCAGCGCGCAGAACGCCAGGACGGCGGTGGTGGCGAGGATGCGCTTCATCATCGTTCATCCTCCTGTATGCGGTACCGAGAAAGCTGCGAGAACCGAGGGAGCGACCCGCGGCTGCTCCCGTCTACCATACGTCCCGACCGGCGGTTCCAGATTTCGCGTATATTGGGCCCCATGGCCGAGGCCTATCGCGAGCTGCTGGAAACGTTTGGCCGCGGGTGGGAGCACGGCGCCGTGGATGAGATCGTCTCCGTCTTCGCCCCCGATGCCGTGTTTCTCGAGACCCCGTTCAGCGCCAAGAGCGCCGGCCTCGACGCCATCCGCGCCTACTGGAACGACGTCCCGCAGAACCAGGCCGACGTGACGTTCAAGGCCGGCGAGGTGTACGTCGCGGGCCCGTGGTTCGCGACCGAGTTCCGGTGCACCTACCGCCGGCGCCGCAGCGGCGAATGGGTGGACGCCCGCGGGGCGATCTTCTGCGAGACCAAGGACGGTAAGATCAGCGAGATGAGGATGTACTGGCATAGAAGCCCGTAATCACTCGCCCTAGATCCCCTGACGACTTCTGACGTACTCGAGCGCCTGCTCCATCAGCTCGGCGCTGCGCAGTCCCACCCGCATCGCCTGAGCCACGGCGTCCTCTTCTTCCAGCCCCTGTTCCAGCATGAAATAAGGAAGCAGTGCGGCTCCCACCCGATTGCCGCTCGAGCAGTGCACGAAGGCCGGTCGCTTGCCTGCGAGCTCGCGCACCGCGTCCAGCAGCCGGGTGAAGGTGGTGTCGCTCACCGCGCCGTGCCCCACCGGAATGTGGCGGTACTCGAGTCCCGCCTGGACGAGGGCGTCGGGGGTCTTGAAGGGACGTGGCTCCATCGCTTCGCGGAGGTCGATCACCACCGCGCATCCGGCGCGCTTCAGCGCGGCCAGATGCTCCGGCGCGGGCTGCCCCCCGGTCACGATCCCGTGGATCGGCTCGCATGCGTTCGGGACACCGCTGATGGCGTCGAGCAGGTGGCTCATTGGAGTGGCCGCGGCTAGTTTTGGCCGCTCAATCTACTCTCAAGCCGACCGCCATGGCGTCGCCCCGCCGTCCCTCGCTCCGCGTCCATTTGAAGCCGCATCACAAGCTATGGCTCAATTGGGACGGGGCGTTCCTGATGGGGCCGCGCTACCTGCGCTTCCTCGAGGCGGTCGACCGCACGGGCACGATCCGGGCGGCCGGCAGCGAGGTCGGTTGGAGCTACCGTACCTGCCTGAACCGCATCCGTGCGATGGAGCGGGTGCTCGGTGCCAAGGTGCTGGCCACCACGCGCGGCGGCTCGCGCCGTGGCGGCGCCCGCCTCACGCCAGAAGCCCGGCGGCTCGTGCAGCTGTTCGAGCGGTGGCGGCGCGAAGCGACGCGGCTGAGCGACGTGGCATTTCGGAAGATCGTGCGCCGATAGGCAGCAGCTTGCCTATCGGACCGGCGGCGCGGTAGTTTGTGGCCCATGCGCCTACGCTCCGTCGCCCTGCTCCTCGCCCTCGCGGCCGCGCCCGGTGCAACGGCACCGGCGCAAACACCGGCGTCGTTCTCGACGACGCCGCGGCTCACCGGCTACCTCCAGCCCCGCTTCCAGGCGCTCGGTGACACGGCGTCGTTCTTCTTGCGCCGGGCGCGGTTCGCGGTGGAAGGCAGCATCACGCCGTGGGCGTCGTACCGCGCGCAAGTCGAGATGCGCACCAGCGGCGCCGCGGCGACGCCCGCGACCTCGCCGCTCACCCTCTCCGCCACAGACCTCTGGATCAAGCTGACGCACGGCGCGTGGGGCGGGACCGTGGGGCAGTTCCGCGTCCCGTTCTCCCTCGAGGCGCTGCTCAGCTCGACGAGCCTCGAGACCACCGAGCGCTCCCGCATCGTCAACGCGGCGAAACGGGACATCGGCGTCCAGGCGGAGTGGCGCCTCCCCGACCGCGTGGTGCTGCAGGGCGCCGTGGTGAACGGGGAGGGCCCGAATCGGGCCAGCAACCCGGACAACCGCATGGCGTACTTCGCCCGCGCCCTGGTCACACCCGTCAAGGGCCTCGACGTGGGAGGAGCGTTCGAAGGCTACAGCGACAGCGCGGCGGTGAACGCGCAGGGCATCTACCGGGCGGCCCGCTGGACGGCGCGCGCCGAGTACATCGACGAGCACAATCGGCGGACCGGGATTCACACGAAGGGCTGGTACGCCCTCGCGGCGTACGACGTGCTGCCGCAGCGGGTCGAGCTGGTCGGGCGCGTCGAGCAATTCGATCCGAGCGATCGCGTCGCCAGCGACCGCTCCACGGGATATCTGGTGGGCCTGCAGTACTTCGTGCGGGGCGACGCGTTCAAGATGATGGCCGACTACGAGCTATTTCGTGAACAAGCGATCCAGGTGAAGAACGACCGTGCCGTGTTGCAGATGCAGGTGCGGTGGTGATGAAAGGGCGGCAGAAGGCGGCAGAAGGCGGCAGAGGGCGGCAGGGTCTAACGGCGTTCGCCCTCGCCGCGGCTCTACTTGCCGCCCCTTGCCGCCCGTTGCCGCCGCTTGCCGCCCAGTCTCGCGACGTCATCCTCGCCACGACCACCTCCACCCGCGACGCCGGACTGCTGGACTCGCTCGTGCCCGTGTTCGAGCGGCAAACCCGCTACACCGTCAAGGTGATCGCGGTCGGCAGCGGGCAGGCGCTCGCGATGGGCCGGCGCGGCGACGCGGACGTGGTGCTGGCGCACGCGCCCGAGGCGGAGCGCGCGCTGGTCGATTCGGGCTACTTCGTGCGCCGCCGCATCGTAATGCACAACGAGTTCCTCATCGTCGGCCCGACGAGCGACCCGGCGGGGCTGCGGGGCTTGAGCGACCCGGTGGCGGCGGTCCGGCGGATTGCCGAACGGCGGGCCCTGTTCGTATCGCGCGGCGATCAATCGGGTACCCACCAGCGCGAGCAGCTGTTCTGGAAGCGCGCGGGTTTCTCGAGCATCCCTCGAAACGACTGGTACGTCGAGTCGGGGCAGGGGATGGGCGCGACGCTCCAGCTCGCCGACGAAAAGCACGGCTACACCCTCACCGACCGGGCCACCTATTTGACGTGGCGCGACAAGCTGCAGCTCGTCCCGATGGTCGAGGGCGATTCGCTCTTGTACAACGTCTACCACGTGCTGGAGCTCAACCCCAAGAACGCCTCTCGCATCAATGTCGCCGGTGGTCAAGCGCTGGCCGACTTTCTGGTGGCTCCCGAGACCCAGCGGCTGATCGGGGAATACGGCAAGAGCCGGTTCGGGCAGAGCCTGTTCGTGCCGGACGCCGGGAAGGAGGCGTCTCGCTAGGAGACAACGCGTGTCTCCCACAGGGGTCACAGCGAGGCGGGCATTAACAGCTTTGGGGCGCGGACGGTCCAACTGGAACCGGCATGGTTCTTGACCCGTTAATTGGGCTAGCTATATAGAGGATAGCCCCATGATGCTTCCACTGCTGCTCTCGCTCGTCGTTTCTGCGACCGATGATCCACCGGTCAAAGTCTGGCTCAATCACGACAACTATTTCCAGCGCGGCGACAAGGCCCGAGTAAACGTAAAGTTGGCCGACGACGGCTATCTGCTCGTGCTCCGCGCTGACGCCGAGGGCCGGGTGCGGGTGCTGTTCCCGCTCGACCCGTCGAACGACAATTTCGTGCGCGGCCACGAGACCATCGAAGTGCGCGGCCGGGGCGATCGCGAAGCGTTCTTCGTGGACGACCGCGAGGGTTCGGGGCTGGTGCTCGCCGCCCGCTCCACCGCGCCGTTCAAGTTCGACGAGTTCGTGCGCGGCGACCACTGGGACTATCGCGTGCTCGACGCGCGCCAGGCGGGCGACGACAAGGAAGCGGCGCTGCTCGACATGGTACAGCGCATGACCACGGAGGGGCGCTTCGACTACGACGCCGTCACATATGCGGTGACGTCGGCGCGGGCGTACTACGACTCGTACTATCCCCACTACACGGCAGTGAGCTTCGGCTACGGCTGGGGCTCGCCGTACCGCTATCGCTACGGGGCCCTCTACAGCACCTGCTACGATCCGTTCTTTTACGATCCGTTCCTGTGCTACGATCCGATCTTCTATAGGCCCTACGGCTACGGCTTTTTCGGGTACGGCTTCGGCTATGGCTATCGGTCGTACTTCGGCGGTGGGTACGCGTTCCACAACCGTTCACGCAACCTCTTTATCAACCGGGTGCGCACGGGCACCAGCTTCCAGATGCCTTTCAGGGACCGGTCCGGGACAAACGCCTCGGTAGGCGGCGTAGGCCCCAGGTTCCGCGTCCCCGATGGCGCGTTGGCAACGCGGCGGCGTCCCGACGCGACGCCGGTGCGCGAGCGCGATGCGATGCGCCGTGACGGCGGCGACCGTGTTGCATTCCCGGCGCGCGATCGCGGCGACCGCGCTACTCCGACGGCGCGCGAGCCCGAGCGGCGCGCGGGAGGCGGGGGCGGGGGGGGAGAAGCTCGTGACGGCGGGCGGGCCGCACCAGAGCGGCGCGGCGGGGGCGGCGGCGGCGGAGGTGGGTGGAGCGCTCCGCGTGCGCCCAGTGGCGGTGACCGCGGCGGTCGGGCGGCTCCGGCGAACCGGGGCGGTGGGGGCGGGGGCGGGAACCACGGCAATGGCGGCGGAGGCTCGCGCCGCAGGCCGTAACAGCAAAATATCCGCGGTGTGGTGATGTAGGGGCGCAGCATGCTGCGCCCCTACGCTTTTCCGTGCACATTCCCCTTCCGTGCAGACGTCCCGTCCCATATGACCGAACTCAAACGGTCGCTGAGGCTGACCGACGGACTGGCCATGGTCGTGGGGATGACCGTTGGCGCCGGGATCTTTCGCACGCCCGGAATCGTGGCGGCCCGACTCGGCCGGCCGGGGCTCACGTTCGTGGTCTGGGTGCTGGGCGCGGCGCTCGCGTTCCTCGGCGCGCTATGCTTCGCCGAGCTCACCACGCGCCAGCCTCGCGCCGCCGGCAAGTACGTCTTCGTGCGCGAGGCGTTCGGCCCGCGCGCCGGCTTCGTGACGGGCTGGGTCGAGGCCCTGGGCACCAACGGTGTGGCGATCGCCGCGATCGGCGTGGCCGGGGGGGAGTTCCTGGTGCGGCTCTCGGGCTGGCCGCCCGCGCTCACTGCGCCCCTCGGCGCGGGGCTGGTCGCGCTGTTCACGGGGATCAACCTGGTGGGCGTGGCATCGGGACGGTGGGTGCAGAACCTGGTGACTGCGGCGAAGCTGCTCGCGCTGGGCGGCGTAGTGGTGGTCGCGTTCGCGCGCGGGACGGGGGCGGGCTGGCACGGCGCGCTCCCGGGCGCACCGGCAGGGTGGGGCGTGTGGGTCGCGGTCGCGCTCGCGGCGCACCCGGTCATTTGGACCTACTACGGCTACCCCGATCTCGCGAAGATCGCCGGCGAGGTAGTGGACCCGAGCCGTACGCTACCGCGCGTGTTGTTGGGCGGGCTCGCTGCCACCGCCGTCCTCTATCTTGCGCTCAACGCGGCGTTCCTCCAGGTGCTGCCGCTCGAGCGGATCGCCGCGTCGAACCTTGTGGCCGCGGACGTAATGAACGCCCTCGTCGGGGCGCGCGGTGGGGCGCTCGTCGCCGGGCTGGCGCTGCTCGTCGTGCTCGCGTCCTTGAATGGCAACGTGTTCGTGACGCCGCGCGTGCTGTTCGGCCTGGCGCGCGACGGCCTCGCACCCGCCGCCCTCGCCCGAGTCAATGCGGGCGGAACGCCGTGGGTGGCGATGCTCGTGATCGGCGTGTTCGCCATCGTGCTCGCCGCCACGGGGACGTTCGAGCTGCTGCTCGGTCTGGCGATCGTCCAGGTCCTGGTGATCGACTCCTGGGCCGTGATCGGGCTGTTCCGGCTGCGCGCGCGCGACGGGCCGGCGCCGTTCAGCGTGCCGGGCTATCCGTGGGTGCCGCTGCTGTTCGTCGCCGTGTACACGGCGCTGCTCGTAGGGACGGTGCGAGCGCAGCCGAAGCTCGTCGCCGGGGCGCTGGCGATGCTGGTCGTGGCGTACGGGGGGAGCTGGGCGGCAGTAGGCGGCAATGGGCGGCAGAAGGCGGCAGGCGCGCCGTAGCCCCTTGCCGCCCTTGCCGCCCTTGCCGCCCTATCTTTATCCCATGCCCCGCCTCGCGATCGCGCAGCTCCGCCCCACCAAGGGTGACTACGACGCCAATCTTCAGAAGATCGGCGGCGTGCTGGCGCAGGTCGCCAAGCTCGACCCACGCGTGGACCTGGTGGTGTTTCCGGAGACCGCCACTTCCGGTTATTTCGTTGAAGGTGGCGTCCGGGACGTCGCGGTCACCGCGGGGACGCTGTTTCGTGATCTCACTCTGCAACACGAGGCGGCACAGGCGCCGCCGGTGGACGTCGCTGTGGGGTTCTACGAAGTCTTCCAGAACCACTTCTACAACTCTTGTCTCTACGCCTCCCTCGGCACGGCCTCAGCCGCCATCCGCCATGTCCACCGCAAGGTGTTTCTCCCTACGTACGGCGTGTTCGACGAGGAGCGCTTCGTGGATCGCGGGCGGGAGATCCGGGCCTTCGACACGGGCTGGGGCCGCGCGGCGATCCTGCTCTGCGAGGACGCGTGGCACTCGCTCAGCGGGACGATCGCCGTGCTCCAGGGAGCCCAGCTCGTCATCGTGCCGAGTGCGTCGCCGGCGCGCGGCACGGGGATGGACGAGGAAGGCATCCGGCTGCCGGCGAGCGTGGTGCGGTGGGAGCGCATCCTGCGGGGCATCGCGGACGAGCACGGCGTGTGGGTGGCATTCGCGAGCCTGGTGGGGTTCGAGGGCGGCAAGGGCTTCCCGGGAGGCTCGGTGGTCGTGAGCCCGGCGGGTGAAATCGTGCTGCGCGGCCCGCTGTTCGAGGAGGCGGTGCTGACCTACGACATCGACTTCGAGGAGATCACGAGAGCGAGAGCGGAAGCTCCCTTGCTGGCCGACCTCGAGGTGAATCTGCCGCATCTGATCAAAGACCTCGGGAAAGGGGAAAGGGGAAAGGGGAAAAGGAAAGCCAAGCGGCCCGCGGTCGAGTTCGACCCGGCCGCCAACGGCTCTCACGTTTCCCCTTTCCCCATTCCCCTTTCCCCGATTCACGTGATCGGGAGGGGTGTGGAGGAGGGAGATCCGCTCGCCATCGACCCCGACCTGGCTCGCCGGTGGCTGACGAGCTTCCTCAAGGACGAGGTCGTCAGGCGTCGCGGGTTCACCAAAGGAATCGTGGGGCTCTCGGGCGGGGTGGACTCGTCGCTCACGGCGTTCCTGGCGGTCGAAGCGCTCGGCAAGGAGAACGTGATCGGTGTGCGCATGCCGTACCGCACGTCCTCGCCGGAGAGCCTCGACCACGCGCTGCTCGTGATCCAGACGCTCGGCATCCAATCGGTCACGATCGACATCACCGCGGCGGTGGACGGCTACCTCTCCCAGGTGGAGCAGAACGGGGACGCCGATCCCACGCGCCGCGGCAACGTGATGGCGCGCGAGCGCATGATCGTGCTGTTCGACCTGTCGGCCAAGTACAAAGCGCTGCCGATCGGGACGAGCAACAAGTCGGAGCGGCTGCTCGGCTACTTCACCTGGCACGCCGACGACACGCCGCCCGTCAACCCGCTGGGTGACCTGTTCAAGACGCAGGTGCGCGCCCTGGCGCGCCACGTGGGCGTCCCGGAGGTGATCCTCCGCAAGCCGCCCACGCCCGACCTCGTCCCCGGGCAGACTACCGAAGGGGACTACGGCATCAGCTATGACAAGGTCGATCGCATTCTCTACTATCTGATCCGCGGCATGAAGCCGGCGGAGGTGGTGGCGCGCGGCTTCACGCCGGAAGAGGTCGCGAAAGTCGCCGGGCGTCTCGAATCGACCCACTGGAAGCGCCGCCTCCCCACAGTGGCGATGATGTCCCAGACGGCGATCGGCGAATTCTACCTGCGACCGGTGGACTACTGATGCAGCCCAAGCATCCCCGCGATTCGGAGACGGTGATGTCCGAGCTGATGATGCCGCAGCACGCGAACATCATGGGCAACGTGTTCGGCGGCGTGGTGCTGTCGCTCGTGGACCGGGTGGCCGCCGTGGCCGCGATCCGCCACGCCTCGAAGCCGTGCGTCACCGTGTCGGTGGACAAGGTGGACTTCAAGGAGCCGATTCACGTGGGCGAGCTGTTGACGGCGTACGCGCGCGTCAACTTCGCCGGTCGCTCGTCGATGGAGGTGGGAGTCAAGATCATCGCCGAGAACGTGCTTACGGGAGTGCGGCGGCACACCAATTCCTGCTACGTGACGTACGTGGCGCTCGACGACCAGGGCGTGCCCAGCGCGGTGCCGCCGATCGTGCCCGAGACGCCCGACGAGAAGCGGCGGTATGATCGGGCTTCCAAACGGCGCGCCTCTCGGGTCATGGATCGCAGATATGACACCGGTGCGGGGGAGTGAAGTCGGAACGCGGAACGCGGAAGGCGGATCAAATGTGGCAGGTCGTCCCGCGGCACGACGCTCACACTGATGTTCCGCGTTCCGCGTTCCCCGATCCGCGTTCATGAGGGTGGTGGCGGTCTTTGGGGGGGGAGGGGCGAAGTCGTTAGCCCATGCCGGCGCCTGGAGGGCGCTCCTCGAAGCCGGCCTGCAGCCCCTTCACATCGTCGGCACGTCGATGGGCGCGGTGATCGGCGCCGCGCTCGCGGCGGGGTCCACCTACCAGCGGATCGTGGACATCGCGCTGTCGCTCCAAAAGAAGGACTTCGCCGCCCTCGACGCCTGGTCGCTCGCGAAGGGGGTGTTCGCCAGGAACATCTTGAAGCCCGATCCCCTGAAGCGCACGATTGCGCGCCTCGTTCCCGCCACGCGCTTCGCCGACATGCAGATCCCCCTTACGGTCACGGCGACGGATCTCGATTCGGGAGAGTTGATGCTGTTCGGCGCCCTCGGGCAGGAGGCACCGCTGGTCGACGCGCTGTACGCCTCCTGCGCGCTGCCGCTGTACTTGCCGCCCCAGGTGATCGATGGGCACCGGCTCGGAGACGGTGGCCTGCGGGCGGTAGTGCCGCTCGATGTGGCGCGGCGCATCCCGGCGGATCTCGTGGTGGCGGTGGACGTGGGTCCCGGCTTCGACGAGCCGCCGGTGGCGAACAAAGCCCCGATCCCGCCGCTCGTACGGGCGCATGGCGAGGCGATCCGCGTCATGATGGCGGCGCAGACGGAGCGCGTGATCGCGGACTGGCCGAAAGAGGCGCCCCGCCTGGTGATGGTACGCGCGGTGGCGGAGCGGGAGGCGACATTCGCTGTTGACGCTGCGGAGAGATTCCTGAAGGCTGGCTACGATGCAACAACGCGGGCATTGGGTGATACATTAGACGCACAGACGCGGCAGACGCACAGACGAGGACAGCCGTGAGTAACAGGAAAGCCTGATCACTCAAACTGTTCACCCCTGTGCGTCTATGCGTCTGTGCGTCTAGTCTGATGCGTCTAATCCCGGAGGTTCGCTGCTAGCCCGCGAGATCATGATTCCTGAGCCGTACGTCGCCGCCGCGGGTGCTACGAGCGCCGAGGTGGCGCTGTTAATGCGCGCCAAGGACATCTCGGTCGTGCCGGTGGTGGACAATCCCAAGGATCGCCGCTACCTGGGCACGATCTCCGATCGCGACATCGTCACGGGATGCGTGGCGGCGGGGCACGACCCGATGACGTGCAAGGTGCAGACGCATGCACGTCAGGACACGGAAGTCGTAACGCTCGACACGGAGCTGGAGGGATACAAGATCGAGCGGCTGGACGACAAAGACACGCATATCCGGTCGACGATTGTGGTTGTGGACGGGAACAAGAGAGTGGTGGGATTCATTCCACATCCGGAGTTCATCCAAGGGATAATCATTGTCAGGGAATAGGAAGTACTTCACCCTCGCCGAAGCCAACCGTACCCTTCCCTTGGTGAAGCGTATCGTCGCCGACTTGATCTCGCTCCATCCCCAGTGGCGCGATCTGGTGGCGCAGTACGAGCTCGTGGCCGCGCAGGCGCGGCCCGAGTGGGGCGAGTCGACCGAACAGCTCGCGCTGCGCGGCCGCATCGACGATGTGGCGCGCCAGATCAACGATTTCCTGCTCGAGCTCGACCAGATCGGCTGCGTGTTCAAGGGGTTCGAGCCGGGACTCGTGGACTTCTACGGCAAACTGGACGGGAAAGAAATATTCTGGTGCTGGAAACAGGGAGAAGAACGCATTGAGTTCTGGCATGATCCGGAGACGGGATACGCCGGGCGGCAGCCGATTCCCGAAGTGGTATCGAGTACCTAGATAGGCAGGAAAGGCCACTTCTAGACGCAGCAGACGCACAGGGGAGAACAGCGGGCAGTAACAGGTCTACCTGTTTCCTCAAGCTATTCTCCTCTGTGCGTCTGTGCGTCTAGTTTTTGCATGTTCTAGAACGCTGGAGGCTGCATTGCGCGGTTTTTGGCTCTTGGTGCATGTCTTGGGCTTTACTCTCTGGCTGGGCGGTGGCATTGCGACGATGGTCGCCGGTGTGTCGGCGAAGGGTTTCGCGGCGGCCGAGCGACTCGCGGCGTACAAACTCATCGGGGCGATTCAGCGGATGCTCGTCGGCCCGGGGGCGATGGCCGTGCTGCTCTCGGGGCTCGTCCTCGCCATGCCCTACATGAAGCAGGGCGCCGTGCCGGGCTGGATGGGACTGATGATGATCGCCGGGATCCTGGGCGCGCTCGGCGCCGTGACGATCAGCGTGCCGACGGCGGCCAAGCTGGCGCGACTCGAGCTGGACGCGCGGGGCGGGCTGCCGGAAGCGTTTCAGATGCTCAGGAAGCGGCAGATCCTTGCCGCGACGATCGCGGGGGGATTCGGACTGATTGCGATGTTCTCGGTCACTCTCGGAAAGTGGTGAAGCAAAGCGGGGACATACAAGGCTAGACGCACAGACGCAGACAGGCTAGACGCACAGACGCAGCAGACGCACAGGGGAGAACAGCGGGGAGTAACAGGTCTACCTGCCTTTACTCAAACTATTCTCCCCTGTGCGTCTGTGCGTCTAGTCTTGCCTGTTCTATGTTCGGAGTTTCACCAGCCGCTGTCTCACGTCCCGTACGACCGGTTGTAGTTCCGCATCCGCGTCTTTCCACAGGTCCACGAACCGGCCGTAGTAGTCGCGCGCGCGGGCCGTGTCGCCGCGCTCCTCGTACAGCTCGCCGAGGCGCCGATACGTCGGTCCCAGCGTGGCGCTCTCTTCGAAAGCGCGGAAGTAGCCCGGCGTGGTGACGGCGCGCTCGTACACGGCTAGGGCTGAGTCGCGCTGGCCCGCCCGCTCGTAGGCGCGGGCCAACAGGTACAACCCGCATACCGCGCAGCTATCCTCGTCGTGCCAGGCCCGATAGCCCTTGATCGCGTCCTGGACTCGCCCCTCCGCGAACGCGATCTCGGCCGCGGCGCCGTGGCGGAACGGCTGGCTGCGCCGTTCCGCTTCGGGGATCGCGGCCTCGAACTCGGCCAGGAGCTGCCGGGCACGGTCCGGCCGGCCGATGTGCGCGTAGAGCCACGCAAGTCCGACGTACGGCCGGTCGGCGGCGGGAATGGAGGCGAGGGGATGGCGGCGCAGCGCCGTTTCCACCTCGCCCTGCGCGGCAGCGGGTGCATTGCGGTAGTGCACGTCGATCACCGCGAGCCCGATCGCGTCTTCGAGGTATTTGCCCGGAACGCCGCGTTGCTCGTTGAGCGCCATCTCCCGGCGGAACTGGGCCACGGCCACCGTGAGCTTCCCCCGCACCAGGCCGAGCGCGCCGAGGGCGCTCGCCGCGCCCGCCTGCCAGGTGGGGTCCCGCGTCGACTGCGCCAGAGCCTGAGTCTCGACTTCGGCGCTGTCGTAGTCACGCCGCGCCGCCGCCAAGAAGCAGCGCACGAATTGGGTCATCGGGTTTCCCGGCGCCCGTCGCGCGAACAGTCCCGCCGTCCGCGCCGCGTCGGCGAACTTGCCCTGGCCGATCTGCGCCTGCATCCCGTTGAGGTAGAGCGCCCACTGGGTGGGTGCGACGGCAATGCCGCGCGTGGTGAGCGATTCCGCCTCCGCGAATCTCCTCAGCTCATTGAAGTGCAGTGCCAGGTTGTTGAGGGCCACGCCGTTCTCGGGGTCCTGCTCGAGCGCCGCCCGGTACGCGACCTCGACTTTGGTCGGATCGTACTCGACCCGCGTGTAGTAGTAGGCCTCGGCCAGGTCGCGCTCGAGCGGCGTGAGCCGGTCGCGGTGGCGAAATGCCTGTGTAGCGGCCGCGACGATACGCGACTGTGCCCCGTCCGAGTTGCTCAACACGACGGCGAGCTTGCGGTACGCCATCGCGAACGTCGTGTCCAAGGCGATCGCTTCCTCCAACAGCGTGGTGGCCCGCACCATGTCGGCCGCGTCGCTGACCCGGACAGCCTGCGAGTACTTCCGCAGCGCCTCGACCGACCGCGTGGTGACCTGCTCGAGCGGGTCGCTCGCGCGGATCGTCTTGAGCGACTCTCCGATGCGCTCCCGCAACCTGCCCGACAGCCGATCCACGGCCGCGATGATCGCCCCGTCGTCCTGCGCGGTCTCGCGCACCGACACGAGCGCGGCACCGTCCGCGGCGGAGACCAACTCGGCGGACACGACGTAGCCGCGACCCAGCGGATCGACCTGGCCGTGCACCACTGCCTTCGCGCCCTCACGCTGGGCGAGCTCGCGGGCCAGGGCCAGATCGAGTGACGCTCCCGGCGCGCGCCCCATTCGTCCGAGCGCCTGGCCGACGGCCGCCGCGTCGAGCAGCCGGATCACGCCCGATTGCGCGAGGTCGACCCGCAGGGCCTCCGTGAGCGAAGGTCCCAGCGTCGAGTCCGACGTGCGGTTCTCGAAATCCGCGAGCACCAGGCGATCCCGCTGGGCGAGGACGCCGCTCGCGACCAGCGTGCCGACCGGCCCGATGCCGAGCTGCCGCATCGCCGCGTGGGTCGCCGTGACGAGCCCCAGGAGACCGAACCCGGAGGCCGCCGAGAGCAGCGCCCGGCGCCACGTGAGCCAGCGCTGTACCCCGGCGGGCCCGATCGCTCGTCCGGCGCCGCCCGCGAGCGCCCGGCGCCGCTCGATCGCCCCGGTCCACAGCATGAAGGGGAGGGCCGCGGCGGCGAGCCCCACCGCTCCTGCGAATGCCCAGTCGGGGAGGCCGAGCAGGTGCACCAGCATGTAGGCGAGGGTGAGCACGCCCAGCGCCGCGAAGGCAAACAACGTCGCGACGCGGATGGGGTGCGCGCGGCGGATGGCGGCCGCCGTACCGGAGGAGATGGCAGCCTGCTCGGGCGTGATCCCTCCGGTGGGCGTCGCCATCGCCTCGAGCTGGCCGAGCAGCTCCTCCGCGCGCTGCGGCCGGTCCGCCGGATGCTTCGCGAGGCATCGCATGATCAGCGCCGCCAGGGCCGGCGGCACGGTGGCGCGGTGTTGCGTCACGGGGTCCGGCGTGGCCGTCACCTGGGCGGCGAGCATGCCCTGGGGCGACAACCCGCTGAACGGCGGCCGACCCGCGAGCAGCTCGTAGCCGAGCGCGCCGACGGCGTACACGTCGGCGCGGTGGTCCACGTTGGGATCGCCGGCGGCCTGCTCGGGGGCCATATAGGCCGGCGTACCGAGCGCCATCCCGAGGGAGGTGAGCGTGCCCCCGGTGCCGCTCGAGCTCGAGACCGCCTTGGCGACGCCGAAGTCGGTCACGAGCGCGTGCTTCCCCGAGAGCAGCACGTTGTCGGGCTTCACGTCGCGGTGGACGATGCCGTGGCCGTGCGCGTAGGCGAGGGCGTCGCACACGTCGCGCAGGATGCGCACCGTGTCGCCCACCGGCAGCTCGCGCTCGTGCGCGATGCGGGCGCGCAGCGACTCGCCCGCGATGTGGGGCATGACGTAGTAGAGCAGGTCGCCCTGCGATCCGGCCGTGAGCAGGGGAACGATGTGGGGGTGCTGCAGCGCGGCAGCGAGGCGGATCTCGCGCTCGAACCGCTCGGCGCTCACGCCGGCCGCCATCTCGGGGGGCAGGACCTTCACCACCACCTGGCGCCCGAGGCGCACTTCCTGGGCGAGGAACACGCGGCTCATGCCGCCGCCGCCGAGCTCGCGCTCGATGCGATAAGCGTCGCCTAAGGCGGACTGGAGACGATCGCGGAGTTCGGCCACGCTGAATGATAGGCGTGACACTTCACCGCAGTAACCCTCCCCATTCCACCACGGTGAACCCGCGTCGCTCGGGAGGCTTGAGAAGGTCGGGCGCCGTGACGGGTGCTCTCGTCCACAAGGGCCGGAAATCCATGAGCACCCGAATAAGAGCATCCGGTTTGGGGGTTACGACCAGTGGTGCGAGGCGATCGATCGTCTCACGCGGCAGGAACGTTATGAAGTAGTAGGGCGCGTCGTGGAATCGGGGCAGCCAAGCGTCGCGAAAATCATTGCTCTCCCGCTCATTGAGGCCGAGCCTGGGCAGCATCCGCTCGAAGAAGCCTGCGACCTCCTCCTGCGGTATCACGAATCCTTCCTGCCTCATCGGAGAGATGGCGGACAGCCCTTCCCAGAAGAGATACGAATACGTCTTCCGATCGGTGACGCCGGTCAACTCTCCGGACGGCCGGGCCAACACGTCCCACCCGGCGCGGTAGGGTGGAATGGAGGCGGCGATGTCGTGCAGCGGTTTGGCTTCGACGTGCACGCGCTGTGCCGTCGTCGGGTACATGTAGATGATCGGCTCGGCCATGTAGACCGGGAGGAAATCATTGTTCGTGAACCGCATCAGGCGGCCGAAGGGATCACGCCACAGGAAGGTCGGTCTCGCAGCCAAGAATTCCTCATACGAACGCGCGGGCGGCCGGAGGCCGGGCGCATTCTCATCGCCCTCACCGGCCTTGGCGACGTCGGCCTGGTAATCCTTGTAGAACGCCTTGAGAAGCGGGTGATTGGGATCCTTCAGCTCGTAAACGGGCTCGCCGCGCTGCGTGCGGCCGGCGACGGTCGCATCGCGGTCGATCTGGACGAGATCGGCGGCAACGAAGGCATCGTAGCGCACTTCGGGATGCCCATATTCAGCGGTCTTCTCCCATGAGTACCCGCTCTTGTTCGGCGCCTTGGACAGTCTGTCCCAGACGATCTCTTTCTCGGAGAAGTACGGCACGTACTCGAAGGCCAGACAGCTTGCGTCAGGGCGAGTCACATAGAACAGTCGCCCGTCGAACCGGACCTTGTGGAACACCGGGTGACGAAACGCGACCCTGATCGAGTCACCCTTGCAGCGGCGCGAGACCAGCCGGAAGCTCTCGGAGTCCTGGGACATCGTATCGCTGGGCAGGAAGGCCCGCACCGCGAACTGCGAATCAGCGACGAGGACGAGACGCGCGGCCGAAAATGCGGCCGTCCATTGCTGCCACGTGCCACCCAAACCGCCATCGGAATTCTGACGGAGCCACACCAGCTCGCTGTCGACTTTTGCGAATCTGACGTACGTGGGATCGTCACATCCCTCGCCCTTGCAGGGCTCGTCGCTGTTCACTCGAGCCGACACGAAATCAGCCCCGCGATACGGGCCAGCGACGAAGGTCCCGATCTTATAGCCTGGTCCGATGCTGTCGAAGTAGTTATCCGACGT
>Ga0209806_1000167_pt1 | contig 40506 bp, 35 predicted proteins | sample GraSoiAngelo_152_FD_186166 | JGI IMG/M metagenome (GOLD analysis project Ga0209806, IMG submission 186166) | Grasslands soil microbial communities from the Angelo Coastal Reserve, California, USA - 14_1009_12_30cm (SPAdes) (version 2) | ecosystem: Environmental > Terrestrial > Soil > Grasslands ... | reverse complement strand
AGACGTTTTTCCAGGAGAAGCGGCCGTTCTTCATCGAGGGCGCGTCGATCTTCAACTTCGGCCGGGGCGGGGCGCGCAACTACTGGGGATTCAACTGGGGCGAGCCGCAGTTCTTCTACAGTCGCCGCGTCGGCCGCGCCCCGCAGGGAAGCGTGCCGAGCGCCGACTTCAGTGACATGCCGGTGGGGGCGCACATCCTCGGGGCGTTGAAGATGACCGGGAAAGCGGCGGGGAGCTGGAACGTCGGCGCGCTGTCGGCGGTGACGGGTCGGGAGACGGCCCGGCTCGACACGGCCGGGACGCTGTTCAAGAAGGAAGTCGAGCCGCTCACCTATTACGGAGTGTTCCGGGTGCAGAAGGAATTTCCGGACGGCCGCCAGGGGCTGGGCGTCATGAGCACGGTGGCCGCGCGCGGGTTCCGCGACCCCACGCTGCGCGACGACGTCAACGCGCACTCGTTGGCCTGGGGCGCCGACGGGTGGACGTTCCTGGACCACGACAAACGCTGGGTGGTCACCGGGTGGGTCGGCGCGTCCCGCATCGATGGGAGCGCCGCCCGCATCACCGCGGTGCAGGAAAATCCCCGGCACTATTTCCAGCAGCCGGACGCCGGTCACGTGCGCGTGGACTCGACCGCCACGTCGCTGACCGGGTGGGCGGCCCGGGTCTACCTGAACAAGCAGAAGGGGAACTGGTTCTCGAATTCGGCGATCGGGGTGATCGCCCCCGGGTTCGACGTGCACGACCTCGGCTTCCTGTGGCGGACCGGCGTGATCAACATGCACGTCGGCGCCGGCCATGACTGGACGAAGCCCGGCAAGGTGTTTCGCTACGCGGAGCTGGGCGGGGCGCTGTTCCGCAACTACGACTGGGACGGCAACATCAACTGGTCCGGGGCCTACCAATTCGGGACCCTGCAGCTGCTCAACTACCATCAGTTCAACTGGGACCTGGCGTATAACCCGTGGACCGTGAACAACCGGCGCACCCGCGGGGGCCCGCTGACCTTGAATCCCCCCGGCTACCAGGTGGACCTCGGTTGGCAATCGGACACGCGGAAGGCATGGGTGATCAACGTCCAGTCCGGGACGTACCAGGCGGAGAGCGATCGGAACTGGTATGTGTCGCCCAGCGTCGATTTCCGGCCTGCGTCCAACGTCCTCTTGAGCGTGGGCCCGAATCTGTTCCGCGAGCTGACGCCGGTACAGTATGTCGGCACGTTCGCGGATCCGGCGGCGGCGACGACATTCGGCAACCGCTACGTGTTCGGAACGCTGCATCAGACCGAGCTCTCGGCGGGCATCCGTTTGAACTGGACCTACAGCCCGACGCTGTCGCTCCAGGCGTACGCCCAGCCGCTCATCTCCGCGGGGCGGTACGGTGCCTTCAAGGAAGTCGCGCGGCCGCGCAGCTTCGATTTCAACGTGTACGGCCGGGACGGGGGGACGATCGCCCGGACCTCGGGTGGGACCTACGTCGTGCACCCGATCACCGGCAACGCCGGCGACTCCCTCACGTTCAGCGATCCCAACTTCAACTTCGTCTCGCTGCGCGGCAACGCCGTGCTGCGGTGGGAGTACCTCCCCGGCTCGACGATCTTCTTCGTGTGGACGCAGAGCCGGTCGGACGACGAGAACACCGGGGACTTCCAGTTCCGGCAATCGATGGATCGGCTGCTGCACGCCAAGGCGGACAACATCTTCCTGGTGAAAGTCAGCTACTGGTGGAATCCGTGAGGCGGGACGGGTACACCGCGACGTCCGATCCCTCCGCAAAGATTGTGGAGACGGGAGTGGCGCGGTTCAAGAATTCCCACTCAACCCCGTACAGCGCTGCGAAGTCCACCGCGTAGTCTACGTTCGCGACCTTCCTGACGGCCCACGGCGGGTGCGCCACGCGGAACGCGCGCACCCGCCCCCGCCGGTCGGCACGGCAGCCGTAGGTACGCTCCTTGAGATAGTGCTCGAACGTCGTCGGAGGCGGAACGGCGCCGTCGCGTGCCGCCGCGACGCCCACGCGATAGCGCGGCGCCTCGAGCCCGAAGCGGTACTCCGCGCGCACGCCGTCCGTGCCGGCGACGACGTGGGCGGCGATCCGGGCGGCCCGGAACGGCTCTCCGTAGCGCAGCCGCCCGACCGCCGCGATGAGGCGGCTGGGGACGAGCTCGCGCACGAACGTCACGGCCGGTTGCCCTCCGTGCCGGGCGTACACCCGGAAGTTCACCTGAGGGTGACCGGCGAACCCGGGCACGCGCCAGCCGTGCACGCGCACGTCGCGCATCTCGAGCGCCACCAGGCTCGCGTGCGTCTTCCCGTTCCAGCGATCGGGTTCGACACCGGGCGCGAGCTGCGCCCGCACGAGATCCTCGGGAGCGTCGAAGGTGAGCAGGACGACGTTCGACCAGCGGGCCGTGAGGAAGGGGCGGGTGGTCAATGCTCCGCTGCGCCTTTCCAGCGAGCCGGATTCAGGAGCACGTACTGTCGTGCTCGTTGCATTTCCCGATCGTCTCGAATGATGCGGTCATAGTAATTGCGTTGCCAAACCGGCTTTCCTGGCATGTGGCGCATTTCGTTTATGCGCTTTGTGGCGGCGGATTTGAACCCTCGCACGATGGCTCCGAGCGAGCCCTGTGCAGGGCCTGCCGATCCCACCGGCAGCCGTGACCGTCCTATGTGTTGTAGGGGCGCAGCATGCTGCGCCCCTACACTGGTGCGGTCCAGGGTGTCGGTGATAATCACGATCCCGTGAAGGTGATCGGGCATGATGATGAAGGCGTCCAACGTCACATTGACAAAGTGTTCCGGGATCTCGAGCCAGCACATTCTCGCTGCTTGACCGGGAACACTCAAGTGCACGTGCTTGGCGATCACTGTTCCGAACAAGGACTCGCTATCTCGCGTGCAGATCGTGACGAAAATAGGTCCCGGGCCGTGAGTAATCGTAGCCCGGCAGTCTGATCGACCGCCGTGCGTGGGAGACTCGAAGGGACGCTCGTGCCGCATCCACGAGCCGAACCTAGGGGATCGGCGGGCTAGCGGGGCATCATTGTGACGCGCCCATCATCCATTCACCCATTCACGGTACTTGAGATGGTGGTCGGGATTGCTACTAATATGTCGTCCCCACCCTCGAGGCACCGATGACGAGCCCACCGACCCCGGAAGCGCGACTGCGGGCGGCAAAGATCATTCACGGCGCCCTGATCGCGGGCTCGCTCATGTTCCTGCTGGTGACGACGCGGGTGCAGCGGACCACTGCGCCTGCAGGCGTCGACAGCCTCACGCGCCCCCTGACGTACGCCGGTCTGGCGCTGCTCGGTACCGCGCTCGTCTTGCTGCGCATTCTCCCATCGCCCGATCCCGCGCCGGCACCGGGGCAGAGCCCGGACCAGTGGTGGGTGGCGAGTCAGGGACGCTTGATCGTCATGTGGGCCGTGGTGGATGGCGCCGCCCTCTTTAATGCCGTGATCTGGTTCCTCACGCGCGAGCGCACGCCGCTCGCGGCAGCCGCGGCCGCGATCGTCGTCCTCTTCGCGCTGCGCCCGGGCCGGTACCTGGATCAGTCGTAGGGCACGGCACGGCCGTGTTCGGCACGGCATTGCCGTGCCCCCACATTCGATTGGCGTCGTCGTGTTTTACAACCCATCGGTGGGCGGCCGCGGCGGCGCGGGCACGAAATGGTTCAGCGGTCCGTGTCCGTGTCCCAGCCCCGGCGCGGCCGCGATGGCCCGGTGGACGAAGTCGAGCGCGTCCTCCACGGCGCGCTCGAGCGGCCTGCCGTGGGCGAGCCCCGCGGTGATCGCCGCGGAGAGCGTACAACCCGTGCCGTGCGTGGAGGTGGTGTCGAGTCGCGGTCGGCTGAAGCGTCGCACCGTGCCGTCGGTCACGAGGACGTCGACGACGGAGTCCCCCGCGAGGTGGCCACCTTTCACGAGCGCTGCCTGGGCGCCGAGCTCGAGGAGTGCGCGGCCCGCGCGCTCCATGTCGACGGGCGTGCGCACCTCGCCGCCCGTGAGAATCGCGGCCTCGTCCAGGTTCGGTGTCACGAGCCGTGCGAGCGGCACGAGACGCCGGGTGATCAGGTGCTCGGCATCGCGCTCGAGCAGCCGATCTCCCGAGGTCGCGACCATGACCGGATCGAGCACGTAGCTCGGCAGCCGGCGGCGCGCGATCCCCGCCGCCACCGTCTCGACGAGCTCCGCCGAGCCGAGCATGCCGCTTTTCACCGCGGCGGGCGGGAGGTCGTCGGCGAGGGCGTCGATCTGGCGCGTGACGAGGTCGGCCGGTATCGCCTGCCAGGCGCGCACGCCCACGGTGTTTTGCGCGGTGACCGCGGTGACGACACTGGTACCGAACACGCCGAACTGGTGAAACGTCTTCAGGTCGGCCTGGATGCCGGCGCCCCCGCCCGAATCGGAGCCGGCGATGGTGAGGGCGACCTTCACCCCGGCCCCGTCCCGGTCACGGGCCGCTCCGAGGCTTGGGCCGCGGGGCCGGCAGCGCGTGCACGGCGCGCTGCAGCTCGTGAAACACGGTTGCGTCCTTGCGGCCGGTTTGCGCGGCGGCGCGGGCGGCCGGGTCCGCCGCAATCGTCCGCTCGACGTCGGCGATGCGATCGGCGGTCATGGGGTGGGACGCGAAGAACTGCTCGATGGCGCCGGGGTCTGTTCCCTGCACCTGTTGCAGGATGTGGAACATGTCGGCGAGCCCGTGGGGGTCGATCCCGGCGGCGGTGGTGTATCGCACGCCGGCGTGGTCCGCCGCCCGCTCGTCCTCCCGGCTGAACCGCGCGAACACGGCTGCGGCCACGACGTTCAGCGCCTGGCCTTCGGCTGCGCCCGGCTCTCGCCCCAGCACGATGTAGCCGAGCCCCACGCCGAGCGCCGCCGCGCGCTGCTTCTCGATCTGGCGGGCGGTGTGGCGCAGGTCCACGTGACCGATCTCGTGGCCCAGCACGCCGGCGAGCTGATTGTAGCTGGTGGCATGCTCGATCAGGCCGCGGGTCACGTAGATGTGGCCACCCGGGATCGCGAACGCGTTCACGTCCGTCGTGTTCACGACCCGGAAGGTCCAGGGGAGGTCGCGGCGCGCGGCCACGGCGACGAGGGGACGGACGGCCGCGTCGAGCGGCGCCTGGACGGCCGGGTCGTGGACCACCGGCATACCGGTGTCCACGGCCGCCGCGTACTGGTCGCCGAGCTGCCGCTCCTCCTGGACGCCGACGGCGCAAGCGGCGGCCCCGACGAGCCCCAGCGCGCCGGCGAGGAGGGGCAGACTCCGGCGTCGCTTCTTCGCATATTGATTCCTCATGGCGGGCCCCGAACGTGTGAGAAAACCCATTGCCAGTAATCTGCAGTCGACGATCCGCGATCTACAACGGCGCAAGGCGCGCGGCCGCCGCGGGCTGGCGCTGATCGAGGGCGTGCGCCTGGTGGAGGAGGCGCTCGCGGCGGGTCTGACGTTCCGGGGTGCGCTGGTCGCTCCGGACCTGGCCCGTACCACGCGCGGCCGGGAGCTCGTGGTGGAGCTCGAGCGGCACGCCGTGGCGGTGGAAGAAGGCTCGGCCCGCTCGCTCGCGCAGGCCGCGGACACCGAGGCGCCGCAGGGCATCGTCGCCGTGGTTGAGCCCCGCACCTGGGTGCCCGACGACATCCCGCTCGGCGGGGAGCGCATCGCCGCGCTCGTCATCGACGGCGTTCAGGATCCGGGGAACGTGGGCACGTTGATTCGCACCGCCCACGCCCTCGGCGCGGCCGGCACGATCGTGCTGCGCGGCACCGCCGACACGCTCAACCCCAAAGCGTTGCGCGCTGCGATGGGCGCGACGTTCCGGCACCCGGTCGTGCCGTTCGACGACGCGGCGTTCATCGCGTGGGCGCGCCGCCACGACGTGACGCTGTGGGCCACTGCGGCGGACGGCGAGCCCCTCCAGCGGGCCGTCCGAGCGGGCGGCGCCGGCCCCATCGCCGTCATCGTCGGGAACGAAGGCGCGGGCATCCGGCCACAACTCAACGCCGTGTCCGCCAAGCGCGTGGCGATCCCGCTGGCCCAGGGCGCCGAATCGCTCAACGTCGCCGTCGCGGCGGGCATCCTCCTCTTCGAGGTGACGCGTGGTCGCTGATCCGATCCTGCTCATCGGGGCAGCCATCCTCGGCCTGTGCTTCGGGAGCTTTCTGAACGTCTGCATCCTGCGCCTGGCGAAGGAAGACAAGAAGCAGCGGTCGTTGTTTCACCCGCCCTCCACCTGCCCGAGCTGCGGACAGCCGATCGCCTGGCGGGACAACATCCCGGTCGTCTCCTGGCTGCTGCTGCGCGGTCGATGTCGGCGCTGCGGCCACCCGATCTCGCTGCAATACCCGATCATCGAAGCGGTGGTGGGCGTGCTGTGGATCGCGGCCATGGTCGTCTACGGGCCGACCGTGCACTTCCTCGCCGCCGCGCTGTTCGGGACGATCCTCCTGGGGATCGCCATCACCGACGCCCGCCACTATCTGATCCCCGACGAGTACAACTGGGCCGGTCTGATCATCGGGCTCAGCGCGTCGCTCACGGCGGGAGTGCCCGGGTTCAAGGATGCCGTGCTCGGCGCCGCGACGGGATTCGCGCTGCTGTACGCGGTCGGCGTCGTGGGGCGCTGGGTGTTCAAGGAGGAGGCGATGGGAGGCGGCGATATCAAGATGATGGCGATGGTGGGCGCGTTCGTCGGCTGGAAGGGTGTGCTGTTGACCGTCTTCGCGGCGTCGGTGTTCGGCAGCCTGGTGTACGTCCCGCTGCTGCTGCGGGGCAAGAAGCGTCACGTCCCGTTCGGGGTATTCCTCGCCATGGGGGCGGCCGTCGTGTTCGTGTTCCGCGACGCCATCATCGACTGGTATCTGCGGTTCGTGCGGGCGGGGTAAGGCGATGGGCGATCCGTTCGAAGGGCTGTTCGACTCTGGCGCGGTGCTCGAGCGAGTGGGCGTCGACCTCACGGTGCAGGCGCGGCGCGGCGACCTGGAACCGGTGCGCTGCCGGGACGCCGAGATCTCCCGCGTGGTCGACATCCTGCTGCGCCACAGCAAGAACAACCCGGCCCTGATCGGCAAGGCGGGCGTAGGGAAGACCGCGATCGTGGAAGGGCTGGCGCAGCGCATCGCGGGCGGCGACGTCCCCCCCGCGCTGAAGGACGCCCGCCTCGTCGCCTTGGACCACGTGGCGCTGCTGGCGGGGACGGCGTTCCGCGGGCAGTACGAAGAGCGCATCCGCAAGCTGGTGCGCGAGCTGTCGGCTGACCCCGACCTGATCCTGTTCGTGGACGAGCTGCACAACCTGATCGGCCAGGGCACCGCGCTCGGGGCCGCGATGGACGCGGCCAACATGCTGAAGCCCGCGCTGGTGCGCGGCGACATCCGCATCATCGGCGCGACCACCGGCGGCGAGTACGACAAGTGGATCCGGGGCGACCCGGCGCTCGAGCGGCGGTTCCAGCCGGTCGTGGTGGAGGAGCTCGACGCGATCCAGACGTGGGAGGTGCTGGTGGCGCGGCGGTCGCGTCTCGAGCGGCATCACGCGGTCGCCATCACCGACGATGCCCTCAAGGCGGCGATCGTGCTCACCGACCGGTTCGTCCCCGAGCGTGCCCGCCCCGACAAAGCGATCGACGTGCTGGACGAAGCCTGCGCCCACGCGCAGGCGGCTGCGCGGGTGTCGCCCGAGCTCGATCGCCTCATTCGCGAGCGACGCAAAGTGGAGGCGATGATCCGGCGGGGACTCACCCACGAGTCCGCTGCGGCGGAGCCGGCGGAAGACCTGGTGGCGGAGATCTTCCCGATGCTGGAGCGGATCGGGGCGGAGATCGAGAAGATGCTGGGCGGTCCAGGACGGTCGACGGCGGGCGAAGGCGGTCAAGGCGGTACCGCACAACCTCGACCGCCGTCGACCGTGGTGGACCGTCCTCGCCCGTCCCTCGCCGACCGCCGCGCCGAGCTCGACCAGCTGCTGCGCGACGAGTTGGAGCATCAGGGGATCGTCGTGCGGGGTCAGGATATCGCCCGCGCGGTTGGGGCGTCGGTCGGGAAGAGCATCGAGTGGCAGGGATGAGACGGCTCGCGAGCGCCGGCCTGGCGCTCGCCGCCGGCGCCGCCGCCTTCCAGGGGTGTCGCGACCGGGCCGAAGCGGTGCAGCGTCAAGGCGCCTTGCGTGAGCTGGTGCACCAGCGCATGCCCGCGCTCGAGCAGGTGACCGGGCTCAAGTTCAAACGGGACCCGGCGGTCGCGCCGCGCTCCCGCTCACAGGTGCGCGACTACATCATCCACAAGTTCGACGAAGATCTCCCGCCGGCGGAGCTCGCCGGGCTGGAGCAGACGCTGCGCCTCTTCGGCTTCGTGCCGGAGTCCCTCGACCTGCGGGAATCGTTTGCGGACGTCCTTACCGAGCAGATCGGCGGCTACTTCGATCCCGACTCGAACACCCTCTACGTACCGACGGACATCGACTCGTTCATCGTCCGGACGAGCGTCACCCACGAGCTGGTGCACGCCCTGCAGGGCCAGTACGTGAACCTCGATTCGATCCTCGGACTGAAGCATGCGAACGATCGCCGCAGCGCCGGGCAGGCGGTGCTCGAAGGCCAGGCCACGCTGGTGCAGACGCTCGTGATGATGCCCGAGCAGCGCCTCGAGCAGCTGCCCAGCTTCTGGGAAGCGCGGCTCGCCACGATGGCGCAACAGCGCCGCATGCCCGCGTTCGCGCACGCGTCCCGCTGGTTGCGCGAGACGCTGATCTTCCCGTACCTGGCGGGAGCGGACTTCGTGCGCTGGTACGCCACGACGCACCCCGGCCGGCAGCCCTACGGGGCGGCGATGCCGGTGTCCACCGAGCAAATCCTGCATCCCGACCGCTACGCGGTGGGCGACGTGCCGCTCGAGCTGGCGTTCGTGCCCCCATCCCCCGACACCGTGCGCTACGAGGACGACCTGGGAGAGTTCGAGATTCGGCTGCTGTTCGCGCAGCTGCTCGACGACAGCACGGAGGAGCAGTCGGCCTGGCTCGCGAGCGGCTGGGGCGGCGACCGCTTCCGGGTGCTGGGACCGGGGTTCGATGCGCTGGTGTGGTATTCCGCCTGGGATAACACCGCCGCGGCCGGGCGGTTCGCCAAGGGGTTGGAACGGGCCTGGGCCAGGAGGCGCTCGGGCGGGCCGGTGACACGGCGGTGGGAAGTGACGCGACTCACGCTCGACGGTCGACCGTTGGTGCGGCTGGTGGACGCACCCGTGGGATGGGCGGGATGGAGGAACTTGCCACGGATTATGGTCGTGAAAGGTCGGTGAAAAGCCGGTGAGAAGCCGGGGAAAGGGGTAGCGGGAAGGGGCCCTTCCCCCTTCCCCGGCCTTTCACCGGCCTTTCCCCCTTTTAATCCGCCAACTCCGTAAGTAGCTTTGTGCCCCGATGTTTACAGCCCTCTCCGAACAGCTCACTGCGGTGTTACAGCGCCTCCGGGGGCGGGGCGTGCTGTCCGAAGCGGATGTGACCGACGCGCTGCGCGAGATCCGCCGTCACCTGCTCGAGGCGGATGTGAGCTTCGAGGTGACTCGCGCGTTCGTCGAGCGGGTGCGTGAGCGGGCGGTGGGGGCGCTCCAGATTAAGGCGGTGAGCCCCGGCCAGCAGGTAGTGAAGCTGGTGCACGACGAGATCGCGCGGATGCTGGGGGCGGAGGTCGGACCCGACGGACGGTTGGTCGGGGCGCAGCATGCTGGGCGCCTCCAGTTCGCGTCGGTCGGTCCCACGGTGATCTTGCTGGTGGGTCTGCAGGGCTCGGGCAAGACGACGACCGCGGCAAAGCTCGCCCGGCGGCTCAAGCTGGAGCAGAAGGCCCCGTGTCTCGTGGCGGCGGACCTGTACCGGCCGGCGGCGGGGGAGCAGCTGCGGCAACTCGGCGAGCAGGTGGGAGTGCCGGTGTTTCCGGAGAAGGGGGAAGAGGGAAGGGGCGAGGGCGTCGTCGAGCTTGTCCGGCAAGCGGTGCGGGAGGCCGAGCAGGCACGCTGCCGTACCGTCATCGTGGACACGGCGGGGCGGCTGCAGATCGACGTCGAGTCGATGGACGAGCTGCGGGCGCTGCGGCAGGCGGTCGTGCCCCGCGAGGTGCTGCTCGTCGCGGACGGGATGACCGGGCAGGACGCGGTGCGGATCGCGCGCGGATTTCACGAGGCGGTGCCGTTGACCGGCGTGATCCTCACCAAGCTCGACGGCGATGCCCGCGGCGGCGCGGCGCTGTCGATCCATGGGGTGATCGGCGTGCCGATCAAATACGTCGGCGTGGGTGAGCGGCCGGATGCCCTCGAGCCGGTGGACCCGGTGCGGCTGGCGGGCCGGATCCTGGGACAGGGCGACGTCGTCGGCCTGGTCGAGAAGGCGGCGACCGTGATGGACGCGGAGGCGGCGCAGCGACTGGAGCGGAAGGCGCGGTCCAAGAGGGGGATGGATCTCGGAGACTTCCTGATCGCGCTCAAGCAGATGCAGGCGATGGGGCCGCTCAAGCAGGTGCTGGGGTTGCTGCCCGGGGTGAACGCGCAGGCGTTGCGCGGCGTGCCGAGCGACGACAAGCAGCTCAAGCACGTCGAGGCGATCGTGCTCTCGATGACGCCCGCGGAGCGCGCCGAGCCCGCGATCCTGAACGGGTCGCGGCGTCTGCGCATCGCGCAGGGTGCGGGCCGACCGGTACAGGAAGTCAATCGCCTGCTGGAGCGGTTCCAGCAGATGAAGCAGCTCCTCAAAAGGATCTGAGCATATGGCGACTCGCATTCGGTTGCGGCGCGTGGGCCGGAAGGGGCAGAGCTACTTCCGGATCGTGATCGCCGACCAGCGCGCTCCGCGGGACGGGCGCTTCGTGACGACGATCGGTCACTATAACCCGCGCACCAACCCGGCCGTCCTCCAGGTCGACGCGGAACAAGCGCGGGCGTGGCTCGACAAGGGCGCGCTCCCGTCCGATACAGTCCGCTCGCTCCTCAAGAAGGCCGGGGTGCTGGGGAAACGACCCGGCTAGTCGGGCGGCTGCGCAAGCCGCACGGGCAACAGGGGGAGGTGTCGGTCTTTCCCCTGGTGGAGAATCCGGGCGCGGTGTTCCTGCCGCGCGCCCGGCTCTACGTGGTGAACGAGGAGCGGCAGGTCGTCGCGGGCCCGCTCATCGTGGCGCGGCGGCGCGCCTACCACCGCGAATGGCTGCTGGGGTTCGTCGGGGTCACGTCTCGGGCGGTCGTGGAGTCGTGGCGGGACCACTTCGTCGCCGTGGAAGAAGCCGATGCTGACGGTTAACGTCGTGACGCTCTTCCCCGAGGTGTTCGAGGCGGCGCTGGCGGTCAGCATCCCGCGACGCGCCGCGGAGCGGGGGCTGGCGCGGTATCGCGTCGTGCAGCTGCGCGATTACACGCATGACCGGCACCACACGGTGGATGACTCCCCGTACGGGGGCGGCGCCGGGATGGTGCTCAAGCCCGAGCCGTTCTTCGAGGCCGTGGAGGATCTTGGCGCCGGCGCGCCGATCGTGCTGCTGTCGGCGCGCGGGCGGTCCTTCACGCACGATGACGCGGTGCGGTTTTCCCTGGGGCGGGAGCTGACGCTGCTGTGCGGCCACTACAAGGACGTGGACCAGCGCGTTGCGGACGGCCTCGGGGCCGAGGAGCTGTCGCTCGGGGATTTCGTGCTGTCGGGGGGCGAGCCGGCGGCGCTGTGCGTGATCGACGCCGTCGTGCGGCTGCTCCCCGGCGCGTTGGGCGATCACGAATCGGCGGCGAGCGACTCGCATTACGACGGGCTGCTCTCCCCGCCGAGCTACACGCGCCCGCCGAGCTATCGCGGAATGGATGTCCCGGCGGTATTGTTGAGCGGTGACCACGAGAAGATCGCGGCCTGGCGAGCGGCGCAGGCCGAGCGGCTGACACGCGAACGGCGGCCCGATCTGTGGGAGAAGGCGAGACGGCTAGACGGGTAGACGGGTAGACGGGTAGACGGGTAGACGGGTAGACGGGTAGACGGATAGAGGGGTGAGGTATGGAGCGACTGAGAGCGGTCGAGCGCGAGGGTCTCAAGACCAACCTCCCCGCGTTCACCCCCGGCGACACGGTGCGCGTCATGGTGCGTGTGCGCGAGGGGGACAAGGAGCGGCTGCAGGCGTTCGAAGGCGTGTGCATCGGCCGCCGCGGCGCGGGGATCAACACCACGTTCACGGTGCGCAAGATCTCGGCAGGGGTGGGGGTGGAGCGGATCTTCCCGCTGCATTCGCCCGCGATCGCGGAAATCGCGCTGGTCCGTAAGGGCCGCGTGCGCCGCGCCAAGCTGTACTTCCTGCGGCGCCTCGCGGGCAAGGCGGCCCGGATCCGCGAGAAGCGTGGCGTCGTGGTCCCTGAGACGGAGCACCCGCCGGCGTGAGAGGGCCCCGCCCCACGCTCGAGCGCGAACGCGCGCTCTGGGTGGCGCGGGGCGAGGGGGGGGGGAGCGGACTCGTCGCCGGCGTCGACGAGGCTGGCCGCGGTCCACTGGCGGGTCCGGTGGTGGCCGCGGCCGTCGTGTTTCCGCCCTTTTGCAAACCGATTCGCGGTCTCCGTGACTCGAAGCTGCTGCCCCCGGTTCAGCGGGCCAAACTGGCCCGCCTGGTGCGGGCGCGGGCGCTCGCCGTCGCGGTGGGCGCCGCGAGCGTGCACGAAATCGATCGCCTCAACATCCGGCGCGCCTCGATCCTCGCGATGCGGCGCGCGTTGTTCCGCCTCGCGTGCGTTCCCGATTTCGTCCTCGTGGACGGGCTCCCGATCCCCGAGCTCGCCTGCCCGCACGAAGCGATCGTGGATGGCGACGCCCACTGCCATTGCATCGCCGCCGCATCGGTCATCGCCAAGACCGTGCGCGACGCGCTGATGGAGCGGCTCGCCGCGCGCCACCCGCGCTACGCCTGGGCCAGCAACAAGGGGTACGGCACGCCGGAGCACCTGGCGGCGCTCGCGGAGTTCGGCTTCACGCCGCATCACCGCACCAGCTTTGCGCCGGTGGTTCAGCTGGCCCTGGTCTGAGACGCGCGCTTCAACCCCTTGCGGAAGGCGGCGAGGGGTCGCGTGTTCAGGACGTCGTCCGCTTCGAGTCCCGCCCGGCGCGCCAGATCCACCGCGTACTTCATGAAGGGCAGGTTGTTCGGCTGGTGGCTGTCGGTGGACAACGCGAACCGCACGCCGCGCTGCTTCGCCGCGGCGGCGAGCGTGTCGGGGAGGTCCATGCGCTCCGGGTGCCCGTTGAGCTCGAGCAGGCAGCCCGCCGCGGCGCAGGCGCGGGCCAGCGCGTCGAAGTCGAGCGGATAGGGCTCGCGCTTGCCGAGGCGGCGGCCCGTGGGGTGGCCGATCGCGTCGATCCAGCGGTGCTCCGCCGCCCCGACGAGCCGCCGCGTCAGCTCCCGCTCGGTTTGATTGGTGCCGTAGTGGATCGTCGCGACGACGTAGTCGGCCTCGGCGAGCACGTCATCGGGGAGATCGAGCTTGCCGGTCTCGAGGATATCGAGCTCCACGCTTTTCAAGATGGTGATCCCGCGCGCGCCGGCATTCCACTCGTCGATCGTCCGCCACTGCTCGCGCAGCCGTTTCGCATCGAACCCGCGCGCCATGGTCACGCGCTTGGAGTGGTCGGTGATGGCGATGTACTCGTACCGGAGCGCCCGAGCGGCCTCGGCCATCTCGGCGATCGTCCCCTGACCGTCGGTGGCGCTCGTGTGCATCTGCAGGTCGCCGCGCATGTCGTCCAACGCGACGAGCTTGGGGAGCCGATGCTCGCGGGCCAGCGCGATCTCGCCCCGCGCCTCGCGCAGCTCGGGCGGGATCCAATCGAGGCCCAGCGCGTCGTAGATCTCGGCTTCGGTCTCGCCCGCGATGCGCCGCGTGCCCCGGAACAGCCCGTACTCGTTGAGCTTGAGCTTCTTGCCCTGCGCGACCTGGCGCAGCTCGACGTTATGGGCCTTGGATCCCGTGAAGTACTGCAGCGCCGCGCCATAGGCGGCCGGCTCGACGGCGCGTAAGTCGACCTGCAGCCCGCCGCGCAGCTTGACGGTCGAGCGGGTCTCGCCCTTCGAGACCACCTCCAGCACTTCACCGTAGTTGACGAACCGGTCCATCACGCGGGGGCTGTCGCCCGAGGTGACGAGAATGTCCAGGTCCCCGATCGTCTCGCGGCGCCGGCGGTAGCTCCCCGCGACCTCGATCTGCCGCACGCCACCGCCTTCTTTGACGTAGGCCACGATCGCGTTGGCCTGCGCTTCCGCTTCGTTCAGGAGCATGCGGTGCTCGGTCACTTGCGCCTGCCCCAGCCCGGCGCGCATTTTTTCTTCCATTTTGGGCCCGAAGCCTTTGAGCTTCTGCACCTTGCCTGCGTCGAGCGCCTTCGCCAGGTCCGCCGCGGATTTCACCTTGAGCTTCTTGTAGAGCAGCTTCACGCGCTTGGGGCCGAGGCCCGGGATGCGCAGCAGGTCGAGCAGCCCAGCGGGAAGCTTGGCGGCGAGCTGCTTGCGCAAGGGTAGTTCGCCGGTCGTGACGATCGCCGTGATCTTCTCGGCCAGGTCCTCGCCGATGCCGGGGATCTCGGTGAGCTGTTTGGCGCCCGAGCGCACTAGCTCGGCGATCGGGTCGGGGAAGTCGCGGATCGTGCGGGCGGCGTTACGATAGGCGCGCACCCGGAAGGGGTTGGCGTCCTGGATCTCGAGGAGATCGGCGACTTCGTCGAACACGCGGGCGATGTCGGGATTCTGCATGGATGTAAAATGCGCGTTTCTGCCGCCCCTTGCCGCCTGTTCGTTCGGGTGCTAATTCTGCCGCGCCTTGACCCGTTGCAAGGGAGGATTGCGTGAAGCCCACCAGTCTGTTGCTCGCGTTGCTCACCGTCCCGGCGGCGCTGTCCGCGCAGGGCGTGACCACGGCGGCGATGAGCGGCGTGGTCGCCGCTCAGGACGGAACCCCCCTCGCCGATGCGACGATCGTGGCGGTGCACGTCCCGAGCGGCACGCAATACCGGGCCGTCACGCGGGCCGGCGGGGCGTACAACGTGCCCAACATGCGCGTTGGCGGGCCGTATCGAGTGAGGGCCACGCGCATCGGGTACAAGTCCCATGCCCAGGACAGCGTGTTCCTGAGCCTCGGACAGGATCTCCGCGTCGACTTCCGTCTCGAGGCGCAAGCGATCGAGCTGGAAGCAGTCGAAGCAGCCGGACAACGTGACCCGGTCCTCAACCCGGGGCGCACCGGCGCGGCGACGTTCATCGATCCGGAGAAGGTGGCCCTCTTGCCCTCGGTCAAGCGCAGCACGCGCGACCTGATCCGGGTGGACCCGCGCAACGACGGCAACTACAGCTTCTCGGGCAGAAACTGGCTCTATAACAACATCTCGTTGGACGGGTCGTACTTCAACAACCCGTTCGGCTTGGACGACCCGGCGCCGGGCGGGCAAACCAATGCCGAGCCGGTTCCGTACGACGCGGTCGCGCAGGTGCAGGTCTCGGTCGCCCCGTTCGACGTGCGCCAGGGCGGCTTCACCGGCGCCAACGTCAACACGGTGACCAAGAGCGGCACGAACGAGTTCCACGGCTCCGCCTACACGTTCGGTCGCAACCAGGACTTGCTCGGCAACACCGTGCGGGGGTCGCCCGTCGTCGCCAACCCCAACCTGAGCTTCATCCAGGCGGGTGCGTCGCTCGGCGGGCCCCTGGTGCACGACAAGCTGTTCTTCTTCGTCAACGGGGAGATCGAGCGGTCGGACAATCCCGGCTCCGACTTCGCCGCCAGTCGCAACGGATCGTCTGGGTTCGGGATCTCGCGCGTGGACGCCGCGATCATGGACTCGATCCGCCGGCGCATGATGACCGCGTACAATTACGATCCCGGCCCGTACGAGGGATACCTGCACCACACTGACAACGACAAGTTCATCGCGAAGCTGGACTGGAACGTCAACGCGAGCAACACCCTGTCGTTCCGCTGGGACTACCTGAAGGCGAAGCGCGATCTGCCGCCGCACCCCTTCGTGCTGAGCTTCAACAACACCGGCCGGGGCCCGAACGAGAGCAGCCTGCCGTTCTACAAGTCGGGCTACGCGATCAACAACCACCTGCATTCGTTCGCGCTGGAGCTCAATAGCCGCACCCGGGGCCTGGCGAACCGCTTCTTCGCGAGCTACAACCGGTTCCGGGACTTCCGCCAACCGTTCAGCGAGGACTTCCCCACGATCGAGATCGGCGAGGCGGGCGTCACGTACACGACGGTAGGGCACGAGCCATTCTCGATTCACAATATTCTGAATCAGGACGTGTGGCAGTTCACCGACAACGTGAGTCTGTTCCGGGGAAAGCACGTCTTCACCGTCGGCGCGAATTTCGAGTCGTTCTCGTTCTTCAATTCGTTCAACATCTTCCGGGACGGGGTCTTCTTCCTTCCGGCGGGGATCGCGAGCGGAACGACATTCGACTCGCTGGCTCAATTCTTCCGAGCCACCGATCCCACCAACCCGAACCAGATCAAGTTCCGGTCTTTTATCGGAACTGGGTTGTACAAGGGCGAAGACATGTCCGTCGGGCAGGTGGGCTTTTATGCCCAGGACGAGTACCCCGCGTCGGACCGGCTCAACCTCACGTACGGGCTGCGGGTCGATTTCCCGATCTATTCCACGACTCCCGTTGACAACCAGTTTTCCCGGTCGTTGACGGCGCTCGATCAGAATCGCCAACCGACCACCATCGATCAGAGCAAGCTGCCGGGCGCCAAGCCGTTATTCGCTCCGCGCGTCGGATTCAACTGGAACGCGGTGGGCGACCGGCACACGCAGGTGCGCGGCGGGACCGGCATCTTCACGGGCCGCGTGCCGTTCGTGTGGATCGGGAACGTGATCTCCAACCCGGGCGCCAACCCAAACCTGTACCCCCAGTCTGGAGCGCCTGTGCGCCCCCAGGGCCCCGCCAAGGACTCCTCCACCCTCGCGCAGTCGTTCGATGTCAACGCGGTGGCACCGAACTTCAAGTGGCCGCAAGTGTGGACGACGGACCTGGCCATTGATCAGGAGCTCGGCGGGGGTCTGCTCGGCACGCTCGAAGTGATCTACGGGAAGGACGTCCACGCCATTGTCATGCGCAACGCCGACCTGGTGGCGCCGGTGAGCACTCTCCCCGCGCCCGACGGGCGTCCGTTCTTCGGAGGGGCAGGCAACAACAGCCTGAATCCGGCGGCGCTCGGCGGCGCCGGGATCTACGTGCTCGACAACACCACCGCCGGGCATTCGCTCAGTATTACGGCCCAGTTGCGCAAGACTTTTGTGTTCGGCCTGGGGGCGAGCCTCGGGTACAGCTTCACCGACGCGAAGAACAACCTCAAGTCCACGGAGATCGCCAGCGTCCTGTGGCAGAACGAGCCCGTGAAGGGCGATCCCAACAACCCCGAGCTCGGCTACTCGGAATTCGGGGCGCGGCACCGCATCGTCGGCTCCGCCACGTACACGAAGTCGTGGTCGCCGACCTTGAAGACCCGTATCGGGCTGTTCCTGGAAGCGGCCCAGGGAAACCGCTTCGCGGGCGCCGGAGGGAACCGCTACTCGTTCATCTACTCCGGTGACGTCAACGGCGACGGCCAGGCCGGCAACGACCTCATCTACATCCCCAGAAGCCAGAGCGAGATCCAGTTCGATCCCTGCCCGAGCGGCTGCGGGGCGAACGTCTCAGTGGCGCAGCAGTGGACCGCCCTGAACGCCTTCATCAGTCAGGACGGCTACCTGAGCTCCCACCGCGGTCAGATCGCGGACCGGTTTGGGGAGCCGAATCCCTGGTACAACGACGTGGATCTGCGGATTCTGCAGGAGTTCGCCATTCAGGGCGGCGCGCAACGTCATGGGTTCGAGCTGAGTCTCGACATCCTGAACGTGGGGCATCTCCTGAATTCGTCGTGGGGGGTGCGCAAGGTGGCGAGTGCCGCCGCCACGTCGCCGCTCAAGCTGGTGCGCTTCGACGGGACCGGCGCCCCCGTGTTCAACTTCACCGGCCCGGCGACGACCTTCATCGACGACGCGAGTCTCCTGTCGCGCTGGCAGATGCAGATTGGGCTGCGGTACCTGCTGAACTAGCCGGTAGGGTACGGCCGGGGTCTCCCTCCGCGACAAAAATACGCAGTCGCTGCGGGAGACCCCGGCCGTACCCTACCGCCGCTGGAACAGTACGATGCCCGAGAAGCGACGAAACTCTTCCCGCTTGCGTTTAGGGTAGACCCGGCCGAGCAGGCTCCACAGCCAGGCGAGACGCATGGTGCGCTTGAGCCGTAGGGATTCGTCCCAGGTCGAGCGGTACTCGGCCTCGCGCCAGCCGAGCGGCTCGAAGAACCGCGTCCCCTCAGGGGGAGCGAACTGGAACGGCGCGCTCCCGGCCACCGCGCGGCCCCACGTCTTCGCCATCATCTTGAGCAGGCCGGGGGAGGCGAGGTCGATCAGCCACCACGCGAATGACGGTTGCGCGATGAGATCGCGCGCCAGCGCCCCGACTTGTTCACTCGTCAAGTAGATGAGCAGCCCTTCACTCACCACCAGCACCTGCCGTGCCGCGCCGCCGATCTGCGCGAACAGCGCGCGCCGGCGCGCCGCGTCCGTCAAGTCCACGCCGATCTGCTCCAGTCCGCAGGCCGCTCGCTCACCCGCCAGCTGCTGCTGCTTGTAGGCGATCACGTCGGGGAAGTCCACCTCGACCCAGCGGAGCGTGGGGGCGAGCGGCAGCCGGTAGGGACGCGTATCCAGCCCGGCGGCGAGGTTCAGCACCGTGTCGACGCCGTCCCGCGCGATCGCCCGCAGGATCAGCTCGTCCATCACCGCCGTCCGCACGATCATGGGCCAGGCCCACGTGCGTCCCTGCTTCATGGACGCCAGGATGCGCTCGCCCCGCTCCCCGGCCAGCCGTCGCGCGTAGGGGTCGTGGAACAGCGCATCCGGCCGCTCCGACTCCATCGCACGATACAGCGCGACCCAGCGCGCGGTGTCGGAGACGTGCTGGATGGTGCCGGACGCGTCGCTCACGGTACCGCCTCACTCATGCGGGCCGAAAAAACTAGCCCGCTTGGTGCGTCGCGTCGAGGAACCGTATCTTTGTGGGCGTGCGTGATCGCGCAGTCCACCTGTCCGTGATCGTGCCCGTGCGGGACGGCGCCGAGCGTCTGCCGGCGCATCTGGACGCGCTGCGGGCGTTCACCGCCGCCCAGCCACGGACCACCGAGCTGCTCCTGGTCGACGATGCGAGCCAGCCCCCCACCGCCCGCCTGCTCGCGGACTTCGGCCACGCGGCGGGAGTCACGGTGCTCCGCAACGACCCGAACCGCGGCAAGGGCTTCTCGGTCGCCCGGGGGATGCAATCCGCCCACGGGAGCTACCGCGTGTTTCTGGACGCGGACCTCGCGTATCCGGTCGAAGAGATCACGAAGATCGTCCACGGGCTCGAGACGGGAAGCGACGTGGCGATCGCCTGCCGCGTGCTCCCCGAGTCGCGCTACCTGATGAGCCCGTCGTTCTTCCATTATCTGTACACGCGACACCTGATGAGCCGGGTCTTCAACCAGGCAGTGCGCCTCGCGCTGCTCCCGGGAATCCTCGACACCCAGGCGGGATTGAAAGGCTTCACGGCGCGGGCCAGCGAGGTGATCTTTCCGCGCCTCACCATCGCGGGCTTCGGCTTCGACGTCGAGCTGCTCTTCGTCGCCAGGAAGCACGGGCTGAAGATCAGCCAGGCAGCGGTCCACTATCGCTACGACGACGAGCCGTCCACCGTCCGCTTCGTCGCCGACGCCGTCGGCATGCTCGAGGACCTGGCAAAAATCCGCTGGAACGACTGGCGCGGCCGCTATGACTGACGCGCCGCGGCTGGTGGTGAACGCCGACGACTTCGGATTGTCGACCGGCGTGAACCGCGGGATCCTGGAGGCGCACGCTGCGGGCGTGGTGTCGTCGGTCTCTGTGCTGGTGAATGCGCCCGGCTGGACCGACGCGGTGCGGCGGCTGCGCGACCTCGGGCCCTCCCCGGGGCTCGGCGTGGGATTGCACTTCAACTTGACGATGGGTCGCCCGGTGTCGTGGGGCGGCAGCCTGTGTGACGCCCGCACCGGCCAGTTCCACTCGCTCGGGGCGTTGCTGGCGCGGGCATGCGCGGGACGCCTCGATCCGGGGGACATCGCGGTCGAGTGCGCGGCGCAGCTCGCGCGCCTCAAGAGCGCCGGATTCGTCGTGACCCACGTGGACAGCCACCGGCACGTGCACATCCTTCCCGGGGTGTGGGGCCCGGTGGCGGAGACGGCGCGCAATGCGGGCGTTCCCGTCCTGCGAGTGCCGCTCGAGCCGTGGAGCGTCAACGCGGTGAATTGGCGCGCCTCGCTGAAAAAAGCGGCGCTGCGCCTGGCGTGGGGCGTGTCGTCACGCGCGGCCGCGCCGCTCGATCGGCCGGACCGGTTCGTCGGCATCTCGCTGCAGGGGAGCCGGAGCTTCCTGGCGCGGCTCCTCATGGTCCTGGACCGGCTGCCGCCTGGCACCACCGAGCTGATGGTGCACCCCGGCTATGCGGACACCGATCTCGCGGCCTGGGACGGGTACACGGCGCCGCGCGCGCGCGAGCTGGCCGCCCTCACGCGCCCCGAGGTTCGGGAGCGGTTCCGGGGAGGGCGGTTCCGGCTGATTCACTTCGGAGCGCTGTAGCGAACAGCTCGGCCTGGATCGCGAACCACGCCACGACGCAGGGAACGCCCTTGATGCGATAGGGAATCAGGATCTCGGACTTTACCCACCGCGGCACGATCTCCACGTCGTGGACGACCATCACAAGCAGCGTGAGTGCGAGGATCGCGGTCTTGAGCCGGCTCGGGGCGGAGCCCACGCACCAGACGACGATCCCGGTGTAGGCGATCACGAATGTTGCCCGCTCCGACTGATGGTTGAAGAGCACGACGTAGACGAGCACCGAGCAGAGGACCAGGCGTCGGAACGCGGCATCGCTCCAGCGCGCCCGGCCGAGCGCGAGCGGGGCCACGAGCAGCGCCGTGCCCGCGAGCTGCACCGGCCAGTTGGGCCAGTCGGCTCCGAACCACATGTAGAGATACTGCATCAGCGAGTAGCCACGATTCAGCGTATCCGCCGCCTCGATGGCTCGCCAGGAGCGGTATTGGGCTGCCAGCGCGTCGGGCGAAACCACGACGAGCGGCAGCGCGGCGAGCGCGACGGCGAGGCCGGCCAGGATCAAGGCGAAGCGCCAGCGCCGCGGATGACACAGCGCGAGCGCCACCCCCGCCAGCGGGAACAGCTTGATGAACGTCCCCAGGGCGATCCACGCCGCGGCCCCGAGCTGGCGGCCCCGCTCCAAGGCCAGAAAAGCCAGGATCATCGACGCCGTGACCAGGGCGTTGCTCTGCGTGTACTGCATGGACAGGAGCAGCTCGAGGTAGACGAGCGCCAGGGCGCTGACCCCCGGGCGGCCCGGCAGCAGGCGCAGCAGGGCGTAATAGAGCAGTAGGGCGTTCAGCAGGTTCCAGGCGAGCAGCGCGAGCGCGAACGGCAGCCACGCGAACGGGAGGAAGAGCAGGGCGAACGTCGGGCTGTACTTGTAGAAGTCGACGTGTTGCTCGGGGTGTGCCGCATAGAGATCGCGTCGGGCGAACAAATTGATGGTGGCCGAGCGGAACACGCGAAAGTTGTTGGACTGGTGGAGCACGCCCTGCTGCAGCGTGACCAGCAGGGCACTCACAAGGTACAGGCCGAGCAACCAGCGACGAGGACGCGCGATCCTGGGGAGCGTCGGATGCACGGCGACCGCTAGCGGGTCGAGACGGGACCCTTCAGATACTGATCCAGCCAATCGAGCCAGCGCCGGAAGACGTCGGTGGTGCGCACCGGGTCGCCGGGAAAGTGGCCGTCGACGGGATACGCGACGAACTTGACCGGGACGCCGTTGTCGCGGAGCGCGTGGTACAGCTCATAGGACTGGGTCACCGTGACTCGCGCGTCGCGTACGTCCGACAGGATCAGCGTGGGTGTCTTCATCGCCGCGACGTAAGAGATGGGAGACTGGTCCCGGTACGCCTGAAGCGCCTTCCCCGTCCAGGGGGAGCCGAAGCTCGAGAAGCTGTAGCGCTCCAGCACGTTGAAGTCGGCCATGTTGTACTGGTCCACGAGGTTCGTCACCGCGGCCCCGGCGACGGCTGCTTTCCACAGGTGGTAATGCCCCGTGAGCCATGTGGTCATGTAGCCGCCGTACGACCATCCCGACACGGCGACGCGCGTGGTGTCCACCACGCCGAGCCGCACGAGCGCCGCGATCCCGGCCATGACGTCCCGCCCCGGTCCGTCGCCCGCGTCGTTGAAGATGGCGCGCTGGTAGGCGTTGCCGAGGTTGTCCGAGCCGCGGTAGTTGGGTGAGAACACGATGTAATCGTGCGCGGCCACGACGTGGCTGAACAAGTTGAAGGCGCGCACCGACGCCGCGGTGGGCCCGCCGTGAATGATCAGCACGAGCGGGTAGCGCTTGCCCTTGACGTAGCCGGGTGGGTAGGTCACGACGCCATCGTCCCGGAAGCCGTCCGGTCCCGGCCACTCCAGCCGCTCCATCGTCCCGAGCTGGCGCGACGCGACCTCGGCGTTCAGGTCGGTCAGGCGGCGCGGTGGGGCCGTGGGCGACGCGAGATAGTACAGCTCCGTCGGCCGGTCGGGCGTGCTGCCGGCGAAGGCGACCGCGCCATCGCTGCCGACCGAGACATCGATCCAGAATCCCCATGAAGGGCTGACGTCGCCCAGGTCGAGGCGCTTGGCCGTGCCGCCCAGCGGCAGGAGCCAGAGCGCGGTGCTGGTCCCGTCGTGGCCCCCCAGCAGCAGTGACTTGCCGTCGGGCATCCACACGGCGCGCACCAGACTGCGGTCGACGGCGCGGGTCTGATCCGTCCCGTCGCCCCCGGACGCGGGCGTCACGTAAATCTCGTTCTCGTTGTTGGGATCGCCGTCGCGGGGGTACCAGTAGGATATGCGCGAGCCGTCGGGCGAGTACGTGGCGTAGCCCTCGAGCGCCTTGTGTGCGGTAAGCTTGCGACTCTCACTCGCGACGACGTCGAGCACCATCACCACCGACTGGTCGGCGTCGCCGAAATGCGGCGTAGCCTGTTGCGTGAACAGGATCGACTTCCCGTCGGGCGACCAGGCGAGCGGCGAGGACGGTGGGCCGGGGGGCTCACTCTTGGCGAGGCTCCACGCGCCGTGGGTCAGGCGCCGCGCCGTGCCGCCCCCGGCCGGCACGATCCAGAGGTGCGACGGCGTGGGGGCCGCCGTGGTGAGATAGCCGTCGTCGCCCACCTCGAAGGCGTCGTTGTGCGCCTCGATCTCCTTCTTGTTCTCGGCATCGTCCGGCGTCACGTAAGCGATGTCGGCTCCGCCGGGCCGCCAGGCGTACTGCTCCACGCCGTTCGCCGCCTCGGTAATCTGACGGGCCTCGCCGCCACGCATGTCCAGCACGAACACCTGCGGCGCGGCTTTGTCACCCGAGCCCGCGGTCGCGAGGAAGGCCAGGCGATCGCCGTTGGGTGACCAGCGCGGCGCCGCGACGCCTTTCCGGTCGTACGTGAGCGTGCGCTGCGTGCCGCTGGCGATGTCGACCGATACGAGATGCGCGTCGAACCGGTCGTCGCTCCAATTCACGCGCGACACGACGCAGGCGATCGACTTCCCATCGGGAGCGATCTGCGGGTCGGAGAGGTTGACGAGCTTCTGTAAGTCGCCGAGGTCGATGCGCTTGGTCTGAGCGGTCGCGGCGCCGGCGGAGCAAATACACAGACCCAGGGCGAGGAGCAACAGACGTGGTTTCATGGAGCCAAATCTCGGGGCTCGATCACCGGTCGGCTAGAGTCACCCGCCGATCGGACGCTGCCGTGCTAGGTGGGAGGCCAGCCTGCCGCCAGTGCCGCGACGTTGAGGCGGGTGAGATGGGTGAGCCAGCCGGACACGCTGCCGTGACTGGAGAGAAACCGGGCCGCGTTGCGCCATGCCTGCTCGAACGTGCCGGCCACCACGGCCTCGGCCTGCTCGGGATCGACCAGCGCCGCGTAGGCGGCGGCGTAGACGGTACTGCGGTAGCGGGCCAGCAGCTCGCGCACGGCGGCGTGGTCGCCACCCGCCATGCGTTCCACCACGGCCCGATCGGTGACGTCGCGAGCCGGCAAGGCGGCTCGCCAGGGGAGTAGTCGCATACCTATAAGAGTCTGCCGGAGCGCGCGCGTAACTGTGATGCACGCCACACCGCGCGCGCCCACGCGGCCATCCGCTCCAAATGCGGGGGCCGCGGAAGGTTTCGAGCCCGGCCCGGTTGACAACGCCCCATACCTGTTAGTAAGGTCACATTCGATATGGTCACCTGCCCGTCCACCTGTTGTCCGTGCTGTCGGCCGATGTGTGCGCTTCCCTGGGAAGCGGACCGAATGGCGATGCGCGGTTGGTGCGATACCGGACGAACGTGAGCTAGCTCCGAGACGACGTGCAACGCGAGACGGGCCCGCTTCCCGACTGGGAAGCGGGCCCGTCGTTTTGTGTGACCGAGCGAGGAGGAGTAAAGATGGCCGAGAAGCACGGGGATGTGAGCGCCGTCGAGAAGATCAAGCAAGCGAGCCGCGGGCTGCGCGGCTCGCTTGCGCCGGAGCTCGCCGCCGACACCAGCCATTTCGAGGACGAGGCCGCGCAGCTGCTCAAGTTCCACGGCGTGTATCAGCAAGACGACCGCGACGCGCGCCGCCAACGGAGCGATGCCGGCCTGGAGCCCGACTACACCTTCATGGTCCGCTGCAAGATTCCGGGTGGGGTCCTCACCGCCGAGCAGTATCTCGTGCTCGACGAGCTGGCGGGTCGGTACGGCAACGGCACGCTGCGGGTCACGACGCGGCAGGACAACCAGTTTCACGGCGTGGTGAAGGGCGAGCTGAAGGCCACCATGCGCGCCTTGAACGACGCGCTGGTCACCACGCTCGGCGCCTGCGGCGACGTGCAGCGCAATGTCATGTGCTGCCCGGCGCCGCTCCCCGGGGCGTTGCGTGATGAGGTGCTTCAAATGGCGCGCCGCATCTCCGAGCACTTGCTCCCCCGCACGCGCGCCTACCACGAGATCTGGCTCAACGGCGAACAGCTCGGGTCCGGGGCGGGGGCGCCGAACCGCGAGCCCGATCCCATCTACGGGGACCGCTATCTGCCGCGCAAGTTCAAGACGGCGATCGCCTTCCCGGACGACAACTGCACCGACGTCTACAGCAACGATCTCGGTTTCCTGGCGATCCCCGAGGGCGACCGCATCGCGGGATTCAATGTGCTGGTGGGCGGCGGCCTCGGGATGACCCACGGCAAGAAGGTCACCTACCCCCGACTCGCGGACCCCCTGGGGTTCGCCGCGCCGGAAGACGTGATCCAGGTGGCCGAAGCGGTGCTCACCGTGCAACGCGACTACGGCGACCGCCACGACCGCCGGCATGCGCGTCTCAAGTACCTGCTGGACGATCGGGGGCTCGACTGGTTCCGCGGGCAGGTAGAGCAGCGGCTCGGCCGTCCCCTGCTGCCTCCGGCACCCGTGGGGGTGAGCGACGTGCACGATCACCTGGCGTGGCACGATCAGGGGGGCGGCCGCTCGTTCTACGGCTTGTTCGTCGAAAATGGGCGCATCCTCGATACGGAGGATGTGCAGCTCCGGACCGCGGTGCGACGCATCGTGCAGCTGTTCGGTGCCGGCGTCCACTTCACGCCGCAGCAGAACGTGTTGCTGACGGGCATCCCCGACGGGCGGCGGGCCGCGCTCGAGGCGGTGCTGGGGCATCACGGCGTGCGGTCCGCGGGCGCGATCTCGAGCGTGCGCCGCTGGTCCATGGCGTGCCCGGCGCTGCCGACGTGCGGCTTGGCGCTCGCCGAGGCCGAGCGCGCGCTCCCCGGTGTGATCGATGAGTTGGAGCGCGAGCTCGAGCGCCTGGGGCTCGCCGACCTGCGGCTCACCGTGCGGATGACGGGCTGTCCCAACGGCTGCGCGCGCCCTTATACGGCGGATCTCGCGTTCGTGGGCCGGTCGGCGGACAAGTACACCATCTTCGTGGGCGGCAGCGTGCTCGGCACCAGGCTGGCGACCGCGTACGCCGACCTCGTGCCGCGCCACCGGCTCGTGGCGCGGGTGCGGCCGCTACTCGAGCGCTACCGCGCCGAGCGTCTGCCGGGCGAGGGCCTGGGAGACTTCTGCTGCCGGGTCGGCAGCGACGAATTGCGAGACGACGCCGTGGCGGAGGCCGCGCCGTGACGCACTTCTATCCGGCGTTCCTCGACCTGCGCGGGCGCCGCGTCGTGGTGATCGGCGGTGGCGCGATCGCGGAGCAGAAAGTCGTGGGGCTGCTCGATGCAGGCGCGCAGGTGAGCGTGATCAGCCCGAGCGTGTCGCGGCGGCTCGAAGATCTGGCGGCCGCAGGGACGGTCGCGATCGAGCGGCGGCCGTATCGTGACGGGGACCTGGCCGGTGCGTTTCTCGCGATCGCCGCGACCGACGATCGCGTCGCGAACCGCGCGGTGTGGGTCGAGGCCGAAGCCCGCAGCGTGCTGCTCAACGCGGTGGACGATCTGCCGCACTGCAGCTTCATCGCTCCCGCGATCCACCGCCAGGGCGACGTCGCCATCGCCGTGTCGACCGCGGGGAAGAGTCCCGCGCTCGCCGTGCGGCTGCGCGAGCGCATCGGGAGGCTCGTCGGGCCGGAATACGCCACGCTGCTCGCGCTGTTGGGCGAGCTGCGGGCCGAGCTGGCGCAGCGGGTCCCCGACGCGCGGGCGCGCACCCGGCTGTGGTATTCCATCGTCGATTCCGACGCGATCGAGTTTGTGCGGCGCGGCGACGTGGCGGGCGCCCGTCGCCACATCGGCCGGCTGGTCGCGGCCGCGGGGGAGCCCGAGACCCGCGGCCCAGGGATCGTCTACATCGTCGGTGCGGGTCCGGGGGATCCTGGCTTGATCACGCGGCGCGGCCTCCAGCGCCTGCGGGGGGCCGAGGTGGTGATATACGATCGGCTAGTGCACCCGGATTTGCTGGAAGAGGCGCCGCCCTGGGCCGAGCGGATCTTCGTCGGGAAGCGCCCGGGAAGTGAGGGCCATGGGCTGCCACAGGAGCAGATCAACGCCCTGCTGATCGAGACGGCGCGGAGCGGCCGTGTCGTCGTGCGCTTGAAGGGAGGGGACCCGTTTGTGTTCGGCCGGGGCGCGGAGGAATGCGAGGCGTTGTGGGGAGCGGGCGTGCCGTACGAGGTGGTGCCCGGCGTGACGTCGGCCATCGCCGCGCCCGGCGCCGCGGGCATCCCCGTGACGCACCGCCGCTACGCGTCGGCGTTCGCGGTCGTCGCGGGTCATGAATGCGACGCAGCGTCGGATCTCGACTGGGACGCGTTGGCGCGGCTGCCGGCGCTCGTGTTCCTGATGGGACTGCGCGCACTACCCGAGATCACGACTCGGCTGATCGCGCACGGCATGTCGCAGCAGACGCCGGCGGCGGTGATCGCGAGCGCCACGCTGCCGCAGCAGCGTACCGTGATCGGCACCCTCGCGACGCTCGCCGAGCGCGCGGGGGCCGCCGGGCTCGAGCCTCCGGCGACGCTCGTCGTCGGCGACGTGGTGGCGACAGCCGCTGCGGAGCAAGCGTCCCGACTTGAAGCGGCGCCAGTTGTCTTACTGGGGAGTGATCTCTCCCCCTAGGATGCCTTCCGGACGGCGACCCCCCAGCGGCTGCCCGTGAACCCTGCCCCGAAGCGGTATCCGATCGCGATCTCGGCGACGTCGCTTCTGACGGCGCGTGTCGGTCCGATCCGTAGCGCGACGCCGACGTCGCCGCCCAGCCGCGGGCGCTCGTCCGCATACCAGGCGCCGCCGTAATCGACGAACGGCGCCACCCCCAGCCCGAACAGCCCCCCGACTTCGTCCGCCACGAGTACCCGGTCCTCGAGGGCGAGCCACGCCGTCCGCGTGCCCGTGAATTGGTGGATCCCGAACACGCGCGGGCCGTTCTGTCTGACGGACAAGTCGAACTCGGTGCCCGGCGCGGGCCGGCGGAGCCGCGCGCCCTCGAGACGCAGGATCAGCGTCTGGCGCTGCAGATTCTGACTCGCGACCGCCAGCGCGCCCGCAAGGCGGCCCGAGTCGGGGCCGGCCGCCGTGAACACGCCGTCTCCCGCGCCGCTGAGCAGGGCAAACCCGCCGTGCCACGAGGTCGCGAGCTGCGCGCTCGCTTCCACTCCGAGCCCGGCCTGCGCAGCGGAGTAGCCCCAGGCACGCGGCGCCGCCCACACCCCGACGTGCACCAGCTGCGAAATGTCCACGTCCTCGCGCCGGGCGTACGAGTTGAAACGCTCCAGCACCAGATAGCGGACGTACCCGACGTCGAGCCCTGTCCCGAAGGTCCCGAAGACCGACCGCGGCAACACGGCGCTCGTCTCGGAGACATAGTCCTCGCGGCGCCACTGCCCCGCGACCCAGAGCCGCAGATAGTGCCGAGTGGTGGCGCGGGGCGCGAACGCGGCGGTGACGCCGAATCGGAGGGTGCGATGCTGGAGGGTGGTGTCGAGAACGCCATCGCGGAAGATGAGCACCCGCTCCGAGGCCGCGGTCTCACCAAGGGTGAGCGCGCGGCGCGCGGCGGTCTCGTAGAAGGGCACGGCGAGTTCCCACGATCCCGACGAGCCGTCGGACTTGCGATTGTATTCGGCCGCGAGCCGCGTGCGGCGCCCGAAGAAGTGGGGACTCAAGTACTTGAAGTCGAGGATGCTGCGGTCCGGCGTCCTGTTGTACACGGCGGCGAGCGAGGTCGCGGTACCGAGGAAGTTGTCTTCGACGATACCCGCAAGCCAGGTGACGTCGCCGCCTGCGGAGGCGTATCCGAGCTGTGGCTTGGTGCTCCAGCCGTCGTTGGTCACCACGCGCAGCGCGAGTCGGCCGTCGAGCCGCGTCGTGTCGACGCGCACGCGGCTGAAGACGTACAGGTTGCGGAGCCCGCGCTCGCTCTCGGCGATCTGCGCGGAATCGTAGCGGTCGTGCGGATTCACGAGCATCGTGCGGCGGATGACCCAGGGGCGGGTCGTCATGTGCAGCGCGTTCGCGAGGCGTGCGACGAACTCCGGCGCGCCGGTGTGCGCATCGAAGACGTTGTGGTTGACGACGACGATCGTGTCGATCGTCGCGCTCGGTGTCTGGACGCAACGACCGGAACCGGCTTGGACGGTGAGCAGCGCTAGCGCGAATCCAACGGGTCGAGCGGCGCTCCACGCGATCGCGGGAGGTGACCAGGTCAAGGGGCTGGTGTCGAGCGGGGCCAGTCAACTCCGTGAGGTGCGGGGTCACGTCGCTCCCCGGTCGGGGCGGCGTGCTGGACACCGAGAACTGTAGGGCTGATCATACTGGATGATGCCGATGCGCACCAGCGCGGCGGCGCTGCGCCGCGCGTTCGAGGAACACCCGTTCATTACGGTTCTCATCCTCGGGGCCGCGCTGCGGCTCATCACCGCGATCTTCAGCCAGGGGTTCCTTGCGGTAGACGACCATCACGTCCTGGTTGACGCGGCGGAACGCCTCGCAAGCGGACAAGGCCTTGAAGTCGCGCACCGACGCTCGATCCTCTACCCCGGCGCGGTCGCGCTGGTCATGCGGGCGATGGAGGCGGTGGGCGATTCAAGTCCTCACCACCAGATGCTCGTAATCCGGCTGCTGCAGGCCGCTTTCTCCGTGCTCGACATCTACTTCGTCTATCGGATGCTCGAACGCATCGCCTCGCTCCGGGCCGCCCGGCTCGGCGGTCTCCTGGTCGCGACCTGCTTCGTCCTCCCGATCACCTCCGTTCACCAGTTCGAGGAGACCGTGTGCCAGGTGCCCCTCCTCGCCGCCGTCTATTGGGCACTCCGGGCGGAGGGGGAGCGGCGCGGCGCGATGTTCGCCGCGCTTTCAGGGATGGCGCTTGGCGTTGCCCTCGTGCTGCGGTTCCCCCTGATTCCGTTCGTCGCACCCTTCGCCTTGATGGTGGTGTGCCGGCCACGCCTCGGGTGGCGCCGGGCCCACTTCGTCCTGAGCCTGGCGGCCGTCTTGACGCTCCAAGGGTTCAGCAACCACCTGATCAATCACGAGTGGTGGTACTCGTTCCGGAGCTATTACGGACCGCTCTTCCACTGGCCCGCGGAGGCGCTCACGCCGCAGGGCAGTTACCCCCAAGGCGAGCCGTGGACGTACGCGGCCGCGCTGCTGGGCATCTTCATCCCCCCGTTCTCGGTCTTGTTCGCGGCGGCGGCCGCCCGCGGCGGCACACATTCCCCGTTACTCGGCGTCCCGACGCTCACCTTCCTCTTGGCCATCAGCGTGATCGCCAATCGGCAGGAGCGGTTTCTTCTCCCCGTGCTCCCCATCATCATCTTGCTCGCGGCGCTCGGCTTTCAGGTTGTCGAGACGTGGTTCGCGCGGCGTGCGTGGCGGTCGGCGTATCGCGCGCTGTGGACGTACTACTGGGCCGTGAACAGCGTTCTGGTCGTCGCCGCGGCGTTCGTGTACGGGAAGAAAGACCGAGTCGCGCCGCTCGTATTCGTCCAAGCGAGACACGATGCGACGGGCGTAGTGGTTGCGGAGTATACGTACGGCTTCCCCGTCCCAGGCTATTATCTGGGTCAACCGCGGCCGCAAGTGTTCGTATTCGAGGACAGGACGCGGGTGGTGCAGGACGCCCAGGCGGTGCGTGCGGCGAACCCGCCCGCCAACTACCTGATCTTATACAGCGACTCCGTTGAAGTGGACGAGGCACGGCTCGAGCGGGCGCTCGGAGCGCGCCTCAGGCGGGACGCGGTCATCGGTCCGAGCCTGGGTGACGAGCTGGCACACGTGATCAACCCTCGCCGCAACCACGCGACGCGCGCGGTCGTGCTCTCGCTCGAGCCGCGCGCCCCGGCGCCGCGTTGAGCACGGGCCGCGGTATGTCACAGAGCAGCCGTCAGAACCGATTACCGGAAAATCGTTGAATCCGTTACGTTCCCAGGTGTCCGACCCGGTAGCTCAGTTGGTAGAGCAACGGACTTTTAATCCGTAGGTCCTGGGTTCGATCCCCAGCCGGGTCACTGAAACATCTGGGGATACCCCCTCCCCGGTCCCACCAGAAATCCCACCAGCGATGAAGGCGAGCAGCGTGGCCCGATCGCGCTCGAGCTGCGTGAGTACGAGCTCGTGCCTGCGGTACAGGTCGGTGATCGTCCTAGGCCCGTGGCCCATGTATGCCTGCTGGTGCGTTTCCCAGATGCCGGCCTGCTCCAGCCAGTTCGCGAACGAGCGCCGTGCATCATATGGCTTCACGCCCAGCCCCGACCGCTTGAGCGCCGACCGGAACCCCCAAACCGTGAGCAGGGGTGGTTCGATCTCCGCGAGCAGGGGCACGAGGCGATCGCGACCGCGACGCTTCGTTCCCTTCACGTGCAGCAAGTCGTCCTCGACCGCCCACTTGAGCGAGAAGTACTCGTCCGGCCCCATGCCCGTGCAGCAGAGCAGCCACCAGATACGCCCGGCTTCGCCTCCCAGGACATCGGCGATAGTGCGGGCGCTCCCGGGGGACTGCGGATGCTTGGCGTATCGCCGGATGACGGTCAGCGGCTCGATCGCGCGCACCGCCTGGTAGAGCTGATGGCGGCGCGTCAGCGTCTGCTTAAGAAAGGCGCTCGCCGCGTCGCGCAGCTTGTTGAATTGGCGGCCGGCCCCCTTCGCGTCGTAGCGGCTCCGGAGGGTACTCACTGCTGCCGGCAGGTCTGCGACCGTCGCGCCGGCCCGCGCCGCGGCGAGGATCTGCCGCTCGGCGACGCCTAAGTCGCGCCGATGGCGGTCACCGGGCACCGTCCGGCGCCATGTGGCGAACGCGTCGGCGAGCGGCCGAGCGTGCTCCGGCGTCGGGATCCGGGACCAGTCTCCGCCACGGTAGTGGCGCCAGCAATCGAGCAGCCCGAGCGTTCCGTCGCGTAGCTGCTCCAGGATGTCGAGCCGGCCGGCATCCGCGAGCGTGCGGCACATCGCGCGGAGATCCTCGAGGCGTTTGGGGTCGTGCGTCCCGGTCGCGCGTTCGATCCGGACGCCGCCGAACGTCCCCTTGAGAACGTAGGTGCCTTTACCGTGTGAGCGGAACGGAGTCATGTGGCTTGCTCCTCGAGGTACTGTAACACGTGGCGCGCGACGTAGCGAACCAAGCGCCGGCTCGACGTCCAGCGCCTGATCGGCAGCTTCCGCAGCGTCCGTGTCGAGATGCCGAGCCATGCAGCAACCTGCTCTTGCGTGAGAATCGCGTCGGGTGGATAGCCGATGGGCGACTGCGCCGGCGGGGTGTTTACGCGCCGCCTGTCGGCGACGGTGGCGTCGGGTTCTCGACCAGAAAGCGCGAGGAGCCCCTGATCGGGGTCGAAGCGGGTCAGCCCGTTGGCGGTGCGGCGGTCGGCCATGGTCCTGGAAAGCGCGAGACGGTCCCCTCTACCTATAAGTAGTCCCGCACGGGGCTCAGCGTGCCAGCGGGGCGGGGATGTGAGTCCCTCTCACTTGAGTACTCCTGCACGGTGGCGAGCGTCTCATTGGGATGGTGTGTCATTGGAGCGGGGTGCCCTTGAGCGCCCGCCGGGCGCGAATGGGCGGTCTGGCGAGATATCGATGTGCACGTGCACCGGCACGTGCACCGATATCTCGCCACTTGCTTGCACAACCGAGAACAGCACACAAATCAGTGCAGATGTGGATTTGTGCTCAGAAAGTGGCGTCTTGCCTCCCCCATCTCACGGGCTCGGGTGGTCGTCATCGAGCTGGATCTGGGTGCCGGGTCGCCGCAGGGGAACGCGCACGTTCCGTATGGCCGGAAAGACTGGCCACCGGCGGGCTAGTGAGATGCGTTACGGTCGGCCATCCCGCGACAAGCGTATGCTCCCTGAGCGCCGGTGATCGTCAGCGCACAACCAGCGTGACTCAGCTTCCGCCACCCTAGGGTCCCGCCCCCGTCTGTCTTGCGGACCGCGACAGCATGATTCACGTCCTTCGTCGATGACGGAGGCCATCATGTTGCGGCGCGGTCAGGCCACGCTTCATGTCCTCTGGGAGCGTGGAGGGTCCCTCGCCCATGGCTCTCCCTGATGCAGACTCACCTGCCGTTGGGGAGGCGGAGCAACAGTAGGAGTTCCCGTTGAACCGATCAAGAGGCTTGCGGCGGCGTCCACCAGGTCGGGTGCATCGGCCGATTCGCGTGGTGATCGCCGACGATGAGGCGTTGGTCCTCGAGGGAATGCGCGCGTTGCTCGAGCGGTCCGGATTTGCAGTCGTGGGCGTCGCGCGCGATGGCGACGAGGCCGTCCGCGTCGCCCAGGTCACACGTCCGGACGTCGTGGTACTCGACGTGGTCATGCCCAAACGCAACGGTCTCGACGCCGCTCGGGTGCTGCTCACCGCTTCCGCCACCAGTGCGCTGGTGCTGATGACCGGCCGGGCCGACCACGGTTTCGTACTTGAGGGTATGACGCTCGGCGTGCACGGCTTCGTCGAAAAGGGAGGGGCCGCGGCGGAGCTGGTTGCGGCGATCCAGGCCGCCGTGCGTGGCGTGACCTACATCAGCCCCGGCTACGATGCCGTCATGCGGAGCGCCCTGCCCGCCGCTCGCGCGGCAGGCCGGCGGGCCCTCTCGCCCCGCGAGCGCGAGGTGCTACTCCTCATCGCCGAGGGGAAGACCACCCGAGAGATCGCGGCGGCGCTCGGCATCACCCGCAAGACGGTCGAGACGCACCGGACGCGCCTGATGCGGAAGCTCGACCTCCACGACATCGCTGGTCTCGTCCGCTACGCCGTTCGGGAGCAGATCACCGGCGCTTGACGCGTCCGGTGCTTACCCGACGCCGCTGTCGGGTGAGTGCATGTCGGGTGAATGCTCGATTGCGCACGGTGTGGTGCGCAAGCTACGTGCAGAACGCAAACGCTCTCCCGTCGGGAGGTGTGCACCATGGTCCCGGACGCGCTCGTGTCGACGCTCCCGTTCGCCGAGTCCTTTGAGCCAGCGTACCTCGAGTATTGGGGGATCCTCCCCCTCGTGGTGGAAGGCGATCGGTTGCGCGTCGCGGCTGCCGCCGAGCCGGGGCGCGAGGTGGTGGACGACCTTGAGCTGACCTACGGTCGGCCGGTGGAACTGGTGGTCGCCTCCCGGGAGGAGGTGGTCGAGGGGATTCGCCGCACGTTCGCCGCGTCCGAGTCAGTGCTCGAGCTGATACAGGACCTCGATGCCGAGCTCGGACCGACGTCGGACATCCCGAGCGATCAGTTCGCCGACGCGCGGGACCTAGCGAATCAGCCCCCCGTCATCCGCTTCGTCAACCTGCTGATCCGGGAGGCGCACGAGGCGCGGGCCTCCGACATTCACCTCGAGTCGACGACGGAGGGGCTCTCGGCGCGGTGCCGCGTGGACGACGTCCTAATCGAGCTGCCGAGCCCACCGAAAGGCCTCCAAACGGCGGTGGTTTCCCGGATCAAGCTCCGCGAAGCGGCGGGGAGGCGTTCGTCGTGGACGACACGACCGGCCACGGCACGGTGCTCGCCGCGGTCGCCAAGACGCCGTTCCAATTCGACCACTTCGTCAAGAACGGGCGCTGGGATTACACCGCGCTGGACGACCCTGGCGTGCGAGCCGGTCGGATAGACTTGGTCCAACCAATGCAGGGAGCCCGGGATCACTTCGATTACGACGTCGGGAGCTACACCGTCCCCAACGTTGGTTCAGCAGCGGCCTCGCAGGCGCGCAACAGCCTCCATCGGGACGTTGTCGCGGCGTCCCCTGGCCCCCTCGTCCAGCAATGCTTTCGTTCGAGCCTGCTGCAGAAGGCCGTGGCGGTCTCGCCCATCATGGCCGAGGTCGTGGAACGGGTTCGGCGGTTCGCGCCGGCGGAGACCGTCGTGTTCGAGGGGGCGACGGGCACAGGTAAGTCGTACCTAGCGGAAGCGCTGCACGAATTGAGCGGGCGGCGTGGCGCGTTTATCGACATGTCGGCTGGCGAGGTCGAGCCCGGCCTCGCGCTCGATCAGCTCTTCGGACATGTACGAGGTGCGTTCACCGGCGCTATGTCGCGGCACCGCGGGCTGCTCGCCGAGGCGGAAGGGGGCACGTTCCTCATCGACGAGTTCCACCTGTTGCGCCGCAGCGAGCAGGCTAAGTTGATTCGGGCGCTGGAACGACGCGTGTACCGGCCGGTCGGCTCGGAGCGGGATGTACCGGTGACGTGCTCCGTGTTGGTGGGAGTGGAGGAAGAGCTCGACCGCATGGTGGCAACGGGAAGGATGCGCGCGAACGTGCGCTCGCGGCTGGGCCACTGCATCGTCCACGTGCCGACGCTCGATGAGCGGCGCGATGAGATCGCCTCCTTTGCCCAGTACTTTCTCAGTCAGTGTCCAGCCATGACCCACGCCGCCGACGGTCCGACCCGATTCACCCCCGAGGCGCTGTCCCTGTTGGAGGTTGCACCGTACCCGGCGAACCTGCGCGATCTCCGCGAAGTGGTGAAGCGGGGATATCTCCTGGCGCGGGGCTACGAGGAGCTGGATGTGTGTCACTTACCGGAGGAGATGCAAGTGCCGCTCCGGTATGACCGGCGGATGGATCGGGCGACGAAGGTGCGTCTGATTCAGTGGGCATTGTGGATGAGCGGCGGTCACGTCGGTAGGGCGGCGGAACGGATTGGCGTGCATCGGAATACTGTTCGGATGCTGGGGGGGCGGATGCCTATTCCCGAAGGGGAAGCAAACCAGGTAGGTCGAGAGCCGTCCAGGTAATAGCCGGGCAACAGGAGTCGAGCCCGAATTCCAGCCTCGCCCGTCGTCGCACGAGGGAACGCGAGGTAGTCGGCGAGCTTGCGCGATCTGGAGGGTGAGATCCCGAAGAACGTGGTGCTGATCGAGCGGGACTTCACGATCGAGTCGGGGGAGCTGACCCCCACGCTCAAGGTGAAGCGGCGCGCAGTGGAGAAGAATTACAAACAGCTGATCGAACGGGGGGGTGTACGCGGAAGGCGGATCCCACGACTGCGGTCGAGGGGTGAGCGGTGGGCTTGCTATGTGGTTTGCGCCCTTAAGGGAGGCTGCGCGCCCGAGCGAGTTGCTCCCGAATGTCAGTAACCTCGTCGCGGCTCTGCCAACCTTCCAAGAAGCTCTCACTTTCGCCAGCCGACCACCCTCTTCGACGTTGTTCCATGCTTGCAAGCAGGCTCGCCGTTATGCTGCCACGGAGCGAGGACACGAATCCTCTTGCGGGCCCGGGGGTAGGCTCGGCGGCTCGCAAAGCGCAGAGAGCGCGGAGCGCGCCGTCTGCTCGAAACGGTTTGTGTTCCTGCCTCGGAACGTGGGATAGGCCTTCCGACAGACCGACCAGTTGCCCCGCCTCCCCGAGGCTCACCTTCTTCATCTGTCCCATGCGAGTCGCCACCAACTTGAGTCCACCATCGATAACGTCAAGCCCCTTTGGGCGAGCCGCTAGAAGCGATGCTGCGCGGGCGGAGATCAGAACGCCGTTGTCCCGGGCTGAGGCGAGCGTGTCAAGAATCACCGCCAAGAGTACGTACGACGCGTTCGGCCTTGCCACAGAGTCAATCGCAGCGTTGCCAGCACCGGCATCGGTTGAGGCGGCACCGGTACGCAAAGGCTCAGTCCGCTCGAGCGTCGCTATGACCTTGACGATCACCTCGCTCCGCACGTCACGAAGGTGGCGTCGGAGGCCCGGGTCCACTCCGGCGGGACCGACTGTCGTACACGGGTCTGGGCCAATCCATTGAAGCTGCTCTGGGTGGAAACGGGCGAATGCCAAGCCCACGACGACCGACCACGTGGTATACCACCCTGCCGCTCGCCAGCGTTTATGCCAGGCACGAGCTACTGGGGTTGGTGCGCGCGTAGTGAGAACGACTTGATCACCCCGCTTGATCCAATCGTCGCCCGAAAGTCAAGGCCACTGCCAATTTCCCATTGACCTTCGACGGTCCAGTCACCCGCGGCAAGGACGATCGTCGCGGCAACAGGGCTTGGTACCGACGCTGCATGCGCTCCCCTCGGTCCGACCGTGCGAACGTTAGCTGGGTCGGAGGACACGGCAATGCCGGCGGGGAACCCCGTCGCGAACGTCAGATAGGCCCGCGTGAAGTTCCACGCGACGCTCGCATTGGCAATCACCACTCGATTGCCCACGTCCTTGAAAGCTTGATTCCACCGCTCCTGCGCGCGAGGATCCACGATCGCGCCCCATCCCGTGGCTCGGCCGCCACCCCACCAGAGGCAGCTGTCCCTCACCAGGGCGACGAAGGAGATGTCGGCGTATTTGGCGCTCCAACCCAAGACCACGACCATGGAGTCGTGATCCCCGATCGCAAACACGGCTAGCACTTGGGATTCTAGAGACACGGCCGCAGACGGTAAGCCGGCGACCAGGCTCTCGGCGAACGTCATTCGCGGTATCGCCGAGTCAAGCTCCGCGCCTTTCAAGCTTACGCATTCCGCCGCGGCAGAGGGGTTCCCGGAAGGTCCCCAACGCAGGCGAGGTGTTGCCGGAGTACCACGTAGACTCAGCAGCCATAGTCCACCGAAGGCTCCCGCAAGCAATCGAGGTCGGAACGGTGACCACAGCTGAACCCTCTCAGTAACTGGTCGGCTCACGAGAATTCCTCACCAGTAATAGAGCACGGGCGCGTAAAGCGACTAGAGGCAGCCTGGCCCCGTCCGTTCGTGGTTCCAGTATCGGTCAGGACACCCATACGCCGCGCGCGCCTGGTCTTCATAAAAGAAGGCCGAGTACTCCGTCGCAGGGTCGGCGCCCACCCCTGGGACGATCCCATAGGGGACGCCAATAGGCGGCATGATGAGGTGTCCGAACTCATGAGCTAGGCCGATCCCTAAGGGCAGACCATAGGCTCCGACGAATCCCTCCGCCAGGACAATGTGGACCACTCCGCCAGCATCTGTGCCTTCGCACGCATAACCGCAAAGGGCGTACGGCCCATGCTGGAGCACATCCACAGCGATCGTCGGCCCCCCTTCAGCTCTGCGTAGCATTTCTTGCAAGAATGCATTGCCAGAATTATATGCCGCGCGCTTCAGGTCGAGGTAGGTCCCGCGAGCCTCGGGGCTATTGAAGGCCAGGTTCCCCGTGTAATTACGCTCCGACTGAGTCAGGACGTCCCAGGGCTCGATCAGCGATCCTGGGGGCACCCGTGTGAGCGCATTCGACATGCCTGCGACCATCGCGAACGAGAAGCCGCAGGCCCCGTCTATACAAACGAGGGGGCCGGTAGCTCCCGCCTTGAGCAGATCGGAGTGGAAGCTGTAGTCGGGCTCGTACATCCTATAGATCGCCAGAGCCCCGCTCGGGTCAGTCGCCTCGAGGACGTTTCCGTCGACGTACGCGTAGACGTTGCTTCCTCCACGGTACCCGATCGGGTCCTCCTGCACGAACCGTTTCACCACCGGGTCATAGTAACGACTCCGATGGAAGTACCAGCCCGTCTCGGCATCATACTCCCGCCCCGTCCAGCGATACCGCCACGCCATTCCGGGGCCCGGCACCGCGCTGTCCACCTTGCTGATCAGCCCGTAGGGCTCGTAGCGCGCGCTCAGGAGCCACGTGCCTCCACGCTTCACGAGCGCGCGCACACTCCCCAGGGGATCCTGCACCACGTAGACGTGATTCCCCGCTGCGTCGCGCATGGCGAGCAGGTTGTCGGCCCCCAAGCCCCAGGTGTAGCGCATGCCGACCGTCCCCCCAGAGTCCGTCTCGAAGGTGACGCTCGCCCCCTGGTAGACGAACCGCATGTAGCCGACCGTGCCGCCTGAGGCACTTGAATACACCCGCTTCACGATCCGCCGGCCGAGCACGTCGTAGCCGTAGCGGGCGATCAGGACGCTGTTGCGCGTCACCGAGCTCAGGCGGTTCAGCGCGTCATAGCCGTACGTCCACGTCGTGGGACCGGACACCAGCTGGATGAGGTTGCCCGCCCGATCATAGCTGTAGGTCCCCGCTCCCCCCGTGAGCCGACTGGTGGTGACATCGTAGGTTTCGCCCCCTCCCGGCGTCGCGACGTTGCCGACCCGATCGAAGGAGACGGTGACTCTGCCCATCCTGCTCGTGGGCCCGACCGGCACGGGCAAAGAATTGTTCGCCCACCACATCCACGAACGCAGCGGGCAGCCCGGGCCGCTCGTAGAGGTGAACTGTTGTGCGCTCCCCCGGGACATGGTTGAGAGCCTCTTGTTTGGCCACCGACGCGGCGCGTTCACGGGAGCGATCGAATCGACGGTCGGATACGTCGAGCGTTCCGACGGAGGGACCCTGTTTCTAGATGAGTTGGAGAGTCTGGCCTTCGAAGCCCAAGGGAAGCTGCTGCGTGTGCTCGAGACCGGCGATGTAGAGCGCCTAGGGATCGGGGCCAAGCGTCACGTGGATCTCCGCGTGGTTAGCGCCGTGCAGGATGACATCAGCGGTGCGGTCGACGGCGGGCGCTTCCGGCGAGATCTGTTCCAGCGCGTGGCCGGAGTTGTTATCAAGCTTCCTCCCCTATCGACCCGACCGGAGGACGTCGTGCCCTTGGCGGAGCATTTCGCCGGCCTTCGGGGGCGGCTCCTCGAGGTGGGGGTGGCGCGCGTGCTGCTCGACTACCCCTGGCCCGGCAACGTCCGCGAGCTGCGTCTGGCGATCGAACGTGCCGGGGACCTCGCAGGGAATAGGACGCTGCCGGCGGCCGTGGTGGCTGAAGCGATCGAACTCGGAGTCGCTGGTCGCCACGAGGCCCCGGAGTTGCCGAGCCCATCTGAGGACGGTAGGCGCAAACTCTTGCTAACGTGCGAAGCGCTCGGATGGGACACGAGACGCATCACACAGCAGCTGCGGATCACACGCGTGACACTGTATCGCCGATTGCGCGCCCTGGGCGTTTCGTTGCGCGAAGCGAAGAAGTATCACGTTGTATCGAATTCCTCTGAAACAACCGGATACAATTCGCATCCGTCAGCCGGGGCGCGGGAGCTAAGTCGCTGACGGACAACAGGCGCGCGGGCTCATGCCACGGGTACGGGGCGTGCTCTTACAGGCGACGGACCCTGACCGGAGCATCCCGTGGCCGTCCGTCGCACCGTGGTTCCAACCATCCTCCTGCTGCTGCTCGGTTTGCTTCTGACTCCCCGCACCCTTGTCGCGCAGAACTGTTTAAAGTTTGATCCCTCTGACCCGGCTTGCCCGCAGGACATGCCGCCTTCCGTCACCATCACGCCCGCGGGTGGCACCTTTTCCACGCCATCCGTGGCGATTACCGTCTATTTCTCCGACGACTACCTGCTCGATTGGTCCACGGTGTCGATCACACCAGGCACGTTCCAGGCCGACGCCGGGAATTTTCCCGCCTCCGGGAGCTACAGCGGCACGCTCCAGCTCGTGGCCGGCACGGGTACCACGCTCACGGCCAGCATCTGCGAC
>Ga0209806_1000164_pt1 | contig 40585 bp, 34 predicted proteins | sample GraSoiAngelo_152_FD_186166 | JGI IMG/M metagenome (GOLD analysis project Ga0209806, IMG submission 186166) | Grasslands soil microbial communities from the Angelo Coastal Reserve, California, USA - 14_1009_12_30cm (SPAdes) (version 2) | ecosystem: Environmental > Terrestrial > Soil > Grasslands ... | reverse complement strand
CGCGCACGACGCCATTCTCGAAGCCTGCCGCATCCGGTTCCGGCCCATCATGATGACCACGATGGCGGCGCTCATGGGCACCCTGCCCATCGCGCTCGGGGTAGGCGTCGGCTCGGAATCGCGCCGCCCGCTCGGGATCGCGGTGGTCGGCGGCCTGGCGTTCTCGCAGTTCATCACGCTGTACGTGACGCCCGTGATCTACACGTACCTGGACGCGCTGCAGCAGCGCCTGGGCCGGACGTCCCTCGGGCGGGCGGCGGCGGGCGGGCAACCGACGCCAGCAGCGGCACCAGCGGATTGACGAGAACGTGCCGCAGCGAGGGGTGGTCCCTCCGGCTCGGGACGTTTGACTGCCCCGCCCTGCCGCCCCTTACGTCTTCGCCTCCGGGACCGCCCCTCGGCGCCGGCGTACGCACGACCCACGGTCGCATCGATTGCGGGAACAGGCAGCGCCGGAGGCGAAGGTCCGGGGTGCGGTTGAGTGGGGAAGTCAGGGACCCCGAGCCGGAGGCGCTGTCTGTTCCCGCAATTACGGGCTTCCTGGCCGCGCGCTAACTTCTCTCCATGCACGAATGGCAAGTCTGGCTCGTCGCCGCCCTGCTTCTGTTCGTGGCCGAGATGTTGGCGCCGGGCTTCTGGCTGCTCTCGGTGGCCGTCGGCTGCCTCGCCGCCGGCGTCGTCTCCCTGGTCGTCCCGGGGCCGATCGTGCCGGCGCTCAGCTTCGCCGCCGGCACCCTGCTGTCCCTCGTGGGTATCCGCCCCTTCCTGCTGCGGCGGCTGCATCCGAGCGGATCGGCCATCCGGACCAACGTGGACGCCCTCGCCGGCAAGGTGGGGATCGTCTCGGAGCGCGTCGACCCCGTCACCGGGAAGGGACGGGTGCTGGTCGAGGGTGAGGATTGGCGGGCGGCGTCACTCATGGACGCCGCGCTCGAGCCCGGCACCCGGGTGATGGTCGTGCGGGTAGAAGGCGCAACGCTTTACGTCGACAAGGAGATGTGAGGCGATGGACAACATCGGCTCGCTCATCGTCCCGGCGGCCATCGCGCTGTTCGCGATCTCGATCGTCGCGCGGGGGATCCGCATCGTCCAGCAGGCGCAGACGATGATCATCGAGCGCCTGGGCAAGTACCACCGCACCCTCTCCTCGGGCGTCAACCTGATCATTCCGATCATCGACAAGCCGAGGGCCATCGACTGGCATCAGGTGATCGTCACGCCGGCAGGGGACTCGTTCGCGCGCCACTTCCGCACGGAGAAGATCGACCTGCGCGAGACGGTATACGTATTCCCGCGTCAGAACGTGATCACCAAGGACAATGTGGTCGTGGAGATCGACGCGCTGATCTATTCCCAGATCACCGACCCGGTGCGCGCGACCTATGAGATCGCCAACCTGCCCGATGCGATCGAGAAGCTGACGCAGACCACCCTCCGGAACGTGATCGGCGAGATGGAGCTGGATCACGTGCTCTCCTCGCGCGATACGATCAATGCCAAGCTGCGCGAGATCCTGGACGAAGCGACCCACAAGTGGGGCGCGAAGGTGAGCCGGGTGGAGCTGAAGGACATCAACCCGCCGCGCGACATCCGGGATGCCATGGAGAAGCAGATGCGCGCCGAGCGGGACCGACGCGCGGCGATTCTCACCGCCGAAGCGGAGAAGCAGTCGCGCATCCTCCAGGCCGAGGGGATTCGGCAATCGGAGATCAACCAGGCGGAGGGCCAGAAGCAGGCGAAGATCCTCGCGGCTGAGGCCGAGGCCAACGCCCGGCTCAAGGTCGCCGAAGCGGAAGCCCAGGCGATCGAGCGGATCACGGCCGCCATCAAGGGAACCGGCGGCGATCCGGCGCGGTACTTGATCGCGATCCGCTACATCGAGGCGCTCAAGGAGATGGTCACGAGCCCACAGAGCAATAAGGTGGTATACCTGCCGTACGAGGCCACGGGGGTGCTCGCCTCGCTCGGCGGGATCCGGGAGATGCTGGCGGGCCCAGCAGGGGAGAAAAAAGGATGAAGCACGCTGCAATGCTCGCGGTCGGTGTGGCCGCTGTGTTTCTGAGCGCCACCCGCCCGCCTGTCCGGGCCTTACCTGCCTGCGATTCCGACAACGGCGGCATCACCCTCCCCGCGGGCTTTTGCGCCGTCGTGGTCGCGGACCAGGTGGGGGCCCCGCGGCACCTGGCGGTGGCGTCGAACGGCGATCTCTTCGTAGCCCTGGCGGGCCGCCGCGGGGGAGCGGGTGGCATCCTCGCGCTGCGCGACACGTCCGGCGACGGCAAGGCTGACGTGCAGCAGACCTTCGGCAGCGAAGGTGGCACCGGCATCGCACTCGCCAAGGGCGCCCTCTATTTGGGCACCGCCTCCACCGTGTATCGCTACGCGATGCGCGCGGGCAGCCTCGCCCCGCTCGGGGCCCCGGACGTGATCGTCAAGGACCTGCCCGTCGGCGGCCACAGCGCCAAGAACTTGGCGCTCGCTCCCGACGGTCGGACGCTGTTCGTGAACATCGGCTCGGCCACCAATTCCTGTCAGGTCGCCGACCGGTCGAACGAGTCGCGGGGCGAGGACCCCTGCCCCGAGCTCGCTTACCGCGCCGGCGTGTGGCGGTTCGACGCGACGCAGCACGACCAGACGCGGACGAGCGGGACGCGGTTCGCCACGGGGATCCGTAACGCCGTCGGGCTCGCCTTCGCGCCCTCGGGCGAGCTGTACGCAACGCAGCACGGCCGGGATCAGCTGGGCCAGAATTGGTCCAAACTGTTCACCGTCGAGCAGAGCGCCGAGAAACCCTCGGAGGAGTTCTTCAAGCTCTCGGAGGGGGACGATTACGGCTGGCCGTACTGTTACCACGACGCGGAGCTCGGGCACCTGGTGCTCGCGCCCGAGTACGGCGGCGACGGCAAGCAGGTGGGACGCTGCACGGACAAGAAGGAGCCCCTGGTGGTGTTTCCGGCGCATTGGGCGCCGGACGGTTTGACCTTTTACAGCGGGACCCAGTTTCCCGCGCGGTATCGCGCGGGGGCCTTTGTGGCCTTTCACGGCTCCTGGAACCGGGCACCGCTGCCCCAGGCCGGCTATCGTGTCGTGTTCGTGCCTTTCAAGGACGGTAAGCCGGTCGGGACGTACGAGACGTTCGCGGATGGATTCTGGAAGGAAGACCCCGCGGGGCCGAAGCACCGACCGGTGGGCGTGGCCGTGGGCCCGGACGGCTCGCTGTATATCACGGACGACGCCGCGGGCAGGATCTGGCGGGTGATGTACACGGGCGGCAGCGGGCGGCAATAAGCGGCAGGGGCGGCAATGGCCGGGTACTCGGGCAAGCGCTTGGTCGCGAAGCTCGGGATCAAGTCGGGGTCCACCATCGCCATCCTCGGGGCCCCGCGCGGCTACGAGCGCTCGCTCGGTAAGCTCCCGCAGGTCAGGCGCAGTCCGCACGCGGCCGGCCCCCTCGACTTCGTCCAGTTCTTCACCAAGGAGAAGGAGGAGCTCGAGCGCCGGTTCGCCGCGCTGGCGCAGTCGCTCGCGCCGGCCGGCATGCTGTGGATCTCATGGCCCAAGAAGGCGTCCGGCGTGGCGACGGACCTCACCGAGGACGTGATCCGGGCGATCGGGCTCGCCCACGGACTCGTGGACGTGAAGGTGGCGGCGGTGGACGAGGTGTGGTCGGGGCTCAAGTTCGTTATACGAGTGAAGGACCGATAAACAGAAACGGTCCCGGCGGATTGCCGGGACCGTCGCCGTATTCAGTTACCGCGGGCGTCGTTCAAGGCAGTGTGCACGCCTGCTTCGTGAGATCGTTGTTGCGAGCCGCGGCTTCGTTGAACGGAATCGGGAAGTTCCAAACCGGCACCCCGCCCGGGTCCTGCTCCGTTCCGACGCCCACCGGCGGAGGGTTGACGTTCAGTTTCCCGAACATCCGTGCGTCGAGCCAACGCGTGCCGCTCTGCCACAGCAACGAATAGCGCTTCTCGTATAGAATGGTGTTGAGCACCGAGTCGGGAACGACACTTGTGGCCGCCGCCAATCCCCCGTCGTTGGTGCGAATGAAGTTCGCCTCCGCCAGCGCGGTGGGATAGCTACCTCTCCCCCAGTTCACCTCGGCCTGCAGCAGCAGCAGCTCCTTGTTGGTGATGATCGGCGTCGGCGTCGTCGCATCCGGGTACAGCGTGAAGACTTGATCCGACGCGAACCCCTGCACCGCGATCGAGCTTCCTGTCACCAGTTTGCGAACGACCCGTTGATCCCCAGGACGCGCTTCGGATACCACCTTGGTATTCGCCCGGAAGGCCGTTTTCTCAAGACCCTGGTCCCACAGGCCGTTCTGGGCGTCGCCGGTACCGGTGCTGTAGGTGTGCGCCGGACCGAGCTCGAGCTTGGTCGCGTCCTGGACCAGGAAGGAGACGGCAAGGTCGGCGTCAGCCGAATCCAGGTAGACTGGATCAATGGTACCCACGACGGTACCAAGCGGCGCATAGCCCCGGAACGCGAGGTAGACGTCCACCTTGGCCGCCAGCGCCCGATTGAACTCGCGGAACGTGGCCGGCTTATCGAATCCGGCCAAGCCGTCGGGCAACGCGAACGGGAACGATGAACCGCCCGCTGCGAGGTTCGTCGCCGCTGTATCGAGCAGGGCCGCGACGTAGGCCAGCACGTCGTTCTTGCACCGCAGCGGCGCCAGCGGGCCGATGGGATCTCGATCCACGTCGATCGGCGCACCCGTTGTGTCGTGGGTTTCGATGATCCGCAGCATGAGGAGAGCCTTGATAGTCTGCACGAAGCCGGTGGTGGCGGGCTTGCCCTGGGCGTCGAGGAGGGTCGCGGGCGCGCCGCTGATCCCGTGCAGTCCGATCGTCGCCAGCCGGATGGGCGCAAACGGCCACAAGGCACCGCCCAGGAAGTCGCTCGGGTCGATCGTGCTGGGCCCGAGCAGCTCGGTCACGAAGCGCGGCTCCGATCCCGTGAGGCGCATGGCGTTGCGCCCGATCGTCGACCCGTAGATAATCTCGTTCTCGTTCTGGACCCGGTCGCCACGCAGCACTCCCGTCACGAGCGCCTGGAGGTGCGGCAGGTCCGAGATCGTCGAGAAGTCGCCGATGCTCGGATTGTTCAAGTTGGGCTCGCTCGGCAAATCACACGCGCCGACCGCCATTGCGCCGAGCGCAAGCGCCAGATAAGTGATCCGCATGAGTCCCCCGACGTGCGGTAGGATACCGAAGTTGGGTCGCGTGGCCATGATCAGAAATCCACCGCGAGAGTGAAGAAGTAGCTGCGGGACGGCGGGTACGGTGCGAGATCCTGCCCGCGGTTGATGTTCTGATTGCCGAAGTTCGACACCTCGGGGTCCAGGCCCGCGTAGGGGCTCCACGTCGCCAGATTCCGACCGCTCACCTCCAGGCGTACCCCCGTCACGTTCCCGGCGAACAGGGAGCGGATGATGTTGTCGGGAAGTTGATACGACAGGGTGACTTCCCGGAGCTTGAGGAACGAGGCATCCTGGACGTAGACGGACTTGCGCTTTCCGGTTGCATGGAAGGCGTCCAGCCGTGCCGCCGACGCGGCGGAGTCCGGGGCGATCAGGTCCTCGTCGAACACGTTCTGTGTGACGTTCACCACGTCGCCGCCATGCCGCCAATCCAACAGCCCGTACAGCCGGAAGCTCTTGTAGGTGATGTCGCTCGAAAACCCCATCGTAAACTTGGGCTCGTAGTCGCCCATCTTGGCGAGTCCGCCCTTGCCGTCGCGCCCGTAGATCTGCGACGGGGAGGCTCCCTGCTGGATGAACCCCGCGCCGTACGAGAATCCGAAGTTGTTCGGCGGCGCGAATGCCGGAACCAGGAGCGTATCCAGCTTCATCAGACCGACGTTCTTTGCAAACGTGACGCGCGCCATCCAGCTCACGTCCTTGGTACGCAGCGGAAGGCCCGACACGGAGACGTCGATGCCGCGATTTCGGATCTCGGCGCTGCTACCAGCATTGTAGACGCGTTGCGCGAATCCTGTGCTCTGTGCCAGGGTCTGCTGCAAGATCAGGTCGGTGTTGTTCTTCTGATAGACCGTCGCCGAGAGAGCGAGCCGGGAATTGAAGAGCCCGGCGTCGATCCCGGCTTCGATTTCGCGATTGCGCTCCGGGTGGAGAGTCGGGTCGGCGACGATGTTGCACGGGGCTTGAATGGCGACGGCGTTCTGCCCAGTGTAGCTCAGGCCGCACAGCGCCGCGAACTTCTGGCCATAGAGCGGCTCGTTTCCGGTCTGACCGTACGCGGCGCGGAGCTTCAGCTCTTCGAAGGGCCCGAGCATCGGCCAGCGGTACGAGGCCGCAGCCTTCGGATAGTAGAACAGCTTGCCGATGTCGACGTTGTTCGTGCTCTTTTGCGCCAGCACGCCACCCGAGACGAACAAGCGCTCGCCGAGCAGCAGCAGCTCTTCCTGCGCGAACATCGCCAGCGTGCGAGTCCGCTGCCGATTCGCGAACACGCTCCCCGCGGAGCCCCGATCCACGTTCTGCTGAGCCGGGAGGAGATTCTGCGTCACGTTGTTGGTAGTGCGCAGGTAGTCATACCCGCTGCGCACCCCAGCGGACGTCGTCGCCGTGAACGCCTTCGATTGCGGCGTGTAGCTGTGGGTCAGCGTCCCGGCGACCGTGGCTTGCGTCTCGACGCCGCTCAAATCGGTCGCCAGCCCGGGCAGACTGGTCTGCTGCCAGTAGAGCGTGGCCGGCGCGTAGATGTTTACCTTCTCTTGGAAGGCGTCGACGCCCCCGTCGATGGTCGCCCGCAGCTGGTGCGTGTCACTGCTCAGGAACGTGTAGGTCGCGTTCACGGAGCCGATGAGGCGGAACACGTCCTCGGGCGCCTGGAACTGAGCCACCGTCTGGAGCAGGTTGGTCCCGCTGCCGAAGGTGAACGGATTGAAGGGATACACGCCGTTCTGGTCCGGGCGCATGTCGAAGAAGCTCGGGGTCTCGCCGATTACGAAGTAGGGCGTGACGTTGACGTTGTCATTGTTGCTGATGCCGCGCTTCGTGAGCGAGTGGATCAGGTTCGTGTTGACCTTCACCTGGAGCTTCGATCCCACCAGCTGCGTCAGGTTGAGGCGGATCCCTTGCTTGTCGTAGCCGGTGCCGGACATGATCCCGTTGTCGTGCTGGTTCAGCGCTGAGAAGAAGTACTGGGTGTTCTCGTTACCGCCGCCGATGTTCACGTTCGTCGTGTACGACAGGCTCTTGTCCCCGTAGACCTGCCGCTCGAGATCCTGAAACCCACCGCTCGCCTGAAACATCTGGTCGACGGCGACCGTGTCCGCCGCGCACAGCGGAGGCGGGTTCCCCTTACAAAACGTCGGCGCCGCCCAGTCGATGGCGTCGGCCCGATTGAATCGGCGCAAGCCGAGCGTGTTCGAGAGGGCATGCGTGCCGAGGCTCTGCGACACCGAGAAGCGCGCGGGCCCGGGCGTGCCGTGCCTGGTACTGATCACGATGACGCCGTTCGCCGCCGACGAGCCGTAGATCGCGGCCGCCGACGAGCCCTCGAGCAACTCGATGCTCGCGATGTCCGACGGGTTGAGATCCGCGATGCGGTTGACGGGGTTGTCCTGGTTGGACGCGTCGAGACCAGCGCCCGCCGCCGTGACTGCGTTCAAGCCATTCGCGATCGCCGTATTGGCGACCGGCACGCCATCGACGACATACAGCGGCTGCGAACGGCCGAAGATCGACGTCACCCCCCGCATCCGGAGCTGGAGGCCACCCCCCGGGGCACCGGAGTTCGCGGTGATGACGGCGCCCGGCACCTTGCCTTGCAGCGCGTTCTCGATGGTCTCACTGTGCGTCCGCGTCAGGTCCGTGCCGGCGACCGACTGCACGTCGTTCGCCAGGTTCCGTCGGGCGACGCTGGTCGCTTGGCCCGTCACGACGAGCTCACTGAGTTGCAGCGCCGTGGCCTTGAGCTTGATCGCTACCTCGCCTTGACCGGGCGCAACCGGAACCGACGCCGGTTGGTAGCCGATCCGCCGGACATCGAGCACGACGGCGCTATCAGGCACCATCATCGCAAACCGGCCGTCTGCGGTGGTGGCGGTCGCCGTGCGAGTGCCCTTCACCGCGATGTGCGCGTCGAGAATGGCCGAGCCGGTCTCGACGTCGGTCACCGTCCCGCGGAGCGGGTGCTGGGCGAGCGCGACGCCAGTGCAGACCACACTGAGCAGCGCCGCCGAAGCGAGATGACGCACGTGTTGCACGTCGCCTCCTGCGTGGAAGTTGAAAAGCGCTTGAGCCTCCGGGAACACTCGTCCCCGGATCGGCTCACTTCGTCAACCGCATATGTGTTGAGTTTCGAACTCGCTGTTCGGCGGGCGCGAGCTGACGGCCGCGCTCACTTGCTTGCGTGACATGTCGCGAGTTCGAACTCACTGCTCGGCGGGCGCGAGCTGACGGCCGCGCTCACTGTGCTAGTCCATATATCCCGCGGCGGTCCGGTCCGCTAGCCTCGAAATGTGCCAGAGTGGAACATCGGTATCGGGCCTCCGACGCCGCGGGTTTTTGGCACAGCGCTAGATTGGGGCGCTAATGCCTGACCTCACCCCGCCCCTCACCAAGCTCTCCGAAGAAGAAGAGTTGCTTCGCGACACGGTGCGCGCCTTCGCGGAGCGCGAGGTCAGGCCGCGCGTGGCCGCGATGGAACAGGCCTCCACCGTCGATCCGACGCTGCTCGCCAAGTGCTTCGAGCTGGGACTCATGGGCATCGATGTCCCGGAGGCTCACGGTGGCTCGGGCGGGAGCCTCCTGATGACGGTGCTCGCTGTAGAGGAGCTGTCGGCGGTGGACGCCTCGGTGGCGATCTTCGTGGACGTCCAGAACACCCTCGTGAACACCCTGCTGCGCAAATGGGCGAGCGACGACGTCAAGCGGCGCTACCTGCCGCGGCTGGCGAGCAACCTGCTCGGCGCGTACGCCCTCTCCGAGCCCGAATCGGGATCGGACGCCTTCGGGCTCCAGACCCGCGCCACGCGGCGCGGGAACACGTGGGTGCTGGAGGGCCGCAAGCTGTGGATCACAAACGGCGCCGAAGCGGGGCTGTTCGTCGTGTTCGCGAACAGCGACTTCACCAAGGGCTACAAAGGGATCACCGCCTTCGCGGTGGAGCGCGGATCCGAGGGGTTCTCGGTCGGCAAGCGGGAGGACAAGCTCGGCATCCGCGCTTCCAGCACGTGCGAGCTGATCCTCGACGGCTGCGAGGTCCCCTCAGCGAACGTGGTGGGCGAGGTGGGCCTGGGCTACAAGGTGGCGATCGAGACGTTGAACACCGGCCGCATCGGGATCGGGGCGCAAATGATCGGCGTGGCGCGCGGCGCTCTCACGGCGGCGCTCAGGTACGCGAAGGAACGGAAGCAGTTCGGCAAGCCGATCGGGGAGTTTCAGGCGGTCCAGTTCCAGCTGGCGCAGGCCGCCACCGAGCTCGAGGCTGCCCGGCTCATGGTCTACAACGCCGCGCGGCTCGAAGCGGCGGGCCAGCCGTACACCACCCAGGCGGCGATGGCGAAGCTCTTTGCCTCGCAGGTGGCGGAGCGGGTCACGTCGCTGGCGGTGGAGCTGTTCGGCGGCTACGGCTACAGCAAGGAGTATCCGGTGGAGAAGTTCTACCGCGATGCCAAGATCGGCGCGATCTACGAGGGGACGAGCAACATGCAGTTGAACACGATCGCGAAGCAACTTCTGCGGTGAGCAGTATCACGACACTATTGCGTCCCTGACGGCACACGTAGCACACACAACTATACTAGTTTATGCATGATATCTTGCGTTCTGCAAGATAACATGGCCGATTGACTATCTGCCAAGTGCCGTGTTTTCGTCGCACTTAGTGATCGGGCACCGTTCTTGCTTCACGCAGCTCCAGAAATAGTAAGTGCCATGTTGACTTGTGTTTACGTGACTGGGTGATATGCCGCACGGCCCGCCGGCGTCGCGCGAGCGACATTTACGCGGGTTGGTTGATGGTGCAACACTGGACAGGTTCCGCTGAGGCCGCAGCGCCCCTCCTCAGCCCAACAAAGCTAGGAGTTGACCACGATGCGAGTCCTCGTAGTCCTGGTTGGCCTTGTCGCCACGCCGTTCCTGGCGGGCGTCTCCCAACAGCTGAAGACAAACAACGGCGTCGGGCACAACGACGCGCACTGCGCGATGCGTGCTAACCTGCACCCGGGCACCACGGACTTTAACAAGTGTCCGCCGCCCACGCCCGCCACTGGTGGCGGTGGCACCGGCGGCGGTGATACCGGCGGCACTACCGGCGGCACTACCGGCGGCACTACCGGCGGCACTACCGGCGGCAGCACCGGGGGGACAGGCGGCGGTACCAGCGGCACCTGCGTGAGCTCCCCGTCGGGCACAGGGACCGCGTCGATCGATGGCCAGGTGTTTCTCGATGCAGCCCCGTCGTGGCCCGGTCTCGCGGGTTGGTGCGTCGGGCTCAGCGGCCCGGTCAGTGCAACCGCAGTGACCGACGCGTCGGGCAACTATTTGTTCTCGGGTCTGCCGGCGGGTACCTATACCGTCTGCGAGACGGTACAGTCGGGCTGGCACCAGACCTTCCCGACCAGCGGTCCGCCCTGCGCGACCGGTTTCGGCTGGACGATCACGGTCATGGATGGTGGCGGCGCGAGCTTCATCTGGTTCGGTAATCTCACGCCGTAGTTGACTGAGCAGAACGAGCAGGGCTCCATCGAAGGCCCCGGGCTGTTTCGCCGGGGCCTTCCGCTTCTTTTCATGCCGCGACAGTGCTGCTACTCCCGTGCTCGCCGTGCTGCCCCCTCACGACACCGGTACACAGTCCCGTAAAGAGCTGCAGAGATTGATCTTATAGCAACCGGTGATGAGCCGCACAGTCTTCCTACGCCGGTTAGAGCGAGCTTCAGTGTGCCCAGTACTAGGGGGGTAGCGCGGGTCGTGCGTCCGCCCGGCTCCCCAATCCTGAGGCAGACCCGCTGAGGCCGCAGCGCCCCTCCTCAGCCTACGAGCGAGGGGTGATTACCATGCGAGCCTTCATAGTCGTGCTTGCGTTGGTGGCTACACCGTTCCTGGCGGGCGTGGCCCAAAGTCCGAACGGCTCCATTTGCGACAACGGTCAGGGTGACGAGCATCGCTCGGACTCGGGGCGGGTGCATGCCCATCAGGGGCTCTGCGCACTTCCGCCGCCACTCCTCGACGCCGATCATGATGGCGTCCCGGACAACCTCGACCAATGCCCCGACACGCCGCTCGGCACCACCGTGGACGCCTCCGGCTGCCCGGTCGCGCCCCCGCCCGGCTGCGTGAACTCCGTGGGTACAGGGACCGGGACGGTCCTGGGCCAAGTGTTCGTCGATGATCCTGGTCAGAATTTTCCCTATCTCGCGGGTTGGTGCGTCGAGCTCAGGGACGGGAGCGGCGCGGTCATCGCAACGGCGGTAACGAGCGGCGTAGCGCTTGACGTCGAGGGGAACAACTACGTGTTCACCGGCATCCCGGGCGGCAGCTATACCGTCTGCGAGGTGCTGCCGCCCAACACCACCTGGCACGAGACCACCCCGACGAGTGGGCCGGATTGCGGGGGCGGCGTCTTTGGACAGCCAGCCACCTTCATGGACGGGGGCAGCGCCGACCTCATCTGGTTTGGGAATCTCCCGTAGCATGAGGACGGCGCACGGGTAGGTAGATCGAGGGCCCCGGGCTATTTCGCCGGGGCCCTCCTCTTGTAACTTCCGCCACTATGCACACGGCCCGACGCACTCACTCGTTCACGGAATCCGTGATCCGCGGCATGACCCGGCTCGCGAGCGAGCACGGGGCCATCAACCTCGCTCAAGGGTTCCCGAACTTCCCCGCTCCCGACGTCCTGAAAGAGGCGGCGGCACGGGCGATTCGTGCCGACGTGAACCAGTATGCCATCACCTGGGGGGCCAAGCGGCTGCGGGACGCGCTCGCCCGCAAGTACGCGGACTGGTACGGGATGACCGTGAACCCGGAGACCGAGATCACGGTCACTTGCGGCGCCACCGAGGCGATGGCGTCGGCGCTGCTTGCGATCGTCGATCCCGGCGACGAAGTGATCGTGTTCGAGCCGTTTTACGAGAACTACGGGCCGGACGCCATCTTGTGCGGGGCGAAGCCGGTGTACGTACCGCTGGCCGCGACCCGGGAGCTCGACCTCGACCGGCTCGCGGCCGCGTTCTCGGCGCGCACCCGCGCGATCATCGTGTGCACGCCGAACAACCCGACGGGCCGGGTGCTGTCCCGGCGCGAGCTCGAAGCGATCGCCCAGCTGTGCCGGCGGCACGACGCCTATGCGGTGACGGACGAGATCTACGAGCACATCTATTACGAGGGGGAGCACATTCCGATCGCGACGCTCGACGGGATGACGGGGCGCACCATCACGATCAGCGGCGCGTCCAAGACTTTCAGCGTCACCGGCTGGCGTATCGGCACGATCGTCGCCCCGCCCGACGCGACCGAAGCGATCCGCAAGGTGCATGACTTTCTGACCGTGGGAGCCCCGGCCCCGCTCCAGGAAGCCGTCGCCGTCGGGCTCGAGACCCTGGGGGACGACTATTACGAGCGGCTGGTGCACGAGTACCGCGCCCGGCGGGATCTCCTCTGCCGGGCGCTGGTCGACGCCGGCTTCCGTTGTACGCCGCCCCAGGGCGCCTACTACGTGCTGGCGGACTACTCGACGATTTCGGAGCTCCCCGACGACGAGTTTTCCCTCTGGCTCACGAAGGAGATCGGTGTGGCGCCGGTGCCGGGCTCGAGTTTTTTCAGCCGCGCGGAGCCGGCCCGGCGGCTGGTGCGGTTCGCGTTTTGTAAGACGGAAGAAATGCTGGCCGAAGCGGCGCGGCGGCTCGCCCGCGTCAGGCGTCCCGCACACCAGGTACGGGCGTAACCTCACCCCCCTTCCCCCTCTCCGCGATTGCGGAGAGGGGGAGCGAGGGGGAGAGGTCCAGCCCCGCAAGGGCGAACAGCCACGCGCCGGGTGGCCCGCTCCAGAACCGCAGTCGCCGCTCGGCCTTCGGGTCGGTGCGGTGCTCGGTGCGCGCCCGCGCGACGACCGCGGCCAGCAGCGCCGTCGCCGCGGCGACGCCGAACAGTGTGGGCACGCCCACCACGCCCGCCAGCCCCGGATGGCGCTCCAGCGCCGCAACGAGGCCGCCCGCAGCCGCCACGCAGGCGTAGCACAACGGTCGCAGCGCGCGCTCGAGTCGTGACGGCCCATCCCCATACAGGAACGCCAGCTCCTCGCGGCGGTGCGACAGCTCCGCGCGCAGGGCATCGACGAGGTCCTCCCGACCGTATCCCGCTTTGCGCAGGCGGCGCACGCGCGCGACCATGACGACCAGCGGCACCGCCGCGATTGCGGCGGCCACCGCGACGATGACGGCCCGGGCCCCGGGCTCTTGCCACCCGAGCAGCCGGGCCGCCAGGAGCGGGAGGGCCACCGCCGCGAACGCCCCGTAGAGCAGCGCCGAGGTCGAGAGCTGACGCGCCTCCGTCACGAAGGCGCGCACGGCCACCGCGGCACGCCGATCGAGCGCGGCGGCGAGCGCATCAGCGAGTGCCGCACCGTTCGGGAAGCGCGCGTCCGGGTCCTTGGCGAGACAGCGGTCGATGGTCTCGGCCAGACGTGGGGGCACGCCGGGCGCCACCGAGGCCAGCGGGGGCGGCGGATCGCTCACCTGGCGAGCGAGCACGGTCATGTCGTCCGGGCCCACGAACGGCAGCTCGCCCGACAGCGCGAAGAATCCCACCACGCCGAGCGAATACAGATCGCTGCGCGGGTCCACGCGCTCCCCCAGCACCTGCTCCGGGCTCATGAACTCGGCCGTCCCAACTACGCGCCGGGGCTCCGTCGTCGTGCCCGAGCCCACCCGTGCGATCCCGAAATCGGAGACCAGGGCGCGGCCGGTCGCGAGGTCGAGCAGGATGTTGTCGGGCTTCACGTCGCGGTGTACCACCCCGCGGTCGTGCGCGTAGGCCAGCGCCCGCGCCACCTCCTCGAGCAGCCGCGCCGCGCTGTCATACGGCACCGGACCCCGTTGACGAACCCGCCGCCCCAGCGTGTCTCCGTCCACATACGCCATGGCGAAGTACACGAAGTCCGAGACCTCGTGCACCGCGAAGATGGGAACGATGCCGGGATGGGAGAGTTGGGCGGCGGTCCGGGCTTCGCGCAGGAAACGCTCCCGCGCCGTGGGCTGGACGGCTCGTTCGGGCGGCAGCAGCTTGATCGCCACCCGGCGGTCCAGCCGCAGCTCGCGGGCGAGATACACCACCCCCATGCCCCCGCGCCCCAGGCGTCGTTCCAGCACGTAGCGTCCGGCGAGGGCGCGTTGGAGATCCGGTAGCAGCGGGTCGGCCGTCACGGTCACGGGGCCTGTGTACCCCGAGGGGTCTAGACGAGGTTCCGCGCGAAGTGCGCAGTTTGGTCACGAGGCAGTAACGGCATCCGAACGGTGCGATGGTGATGGCCGGCACACCGACGCGGGTCTCCTTCCGCCGTCGCATCTCTCTCGCCACATTCTCCGCCCTATGCCCGCCCCCCAACCCTACGTCCCGGCAACCCAGTCGCCACCCGAGCTCACACCACGCGCCTTGATCCTCGGCATTGTCCTCGGGCTGATCTTCAGCGCATCGAGCGTCTACTTGGCACTCAAGATCGGGCTCACGGTGAGCTCCTCGATCCCGATCGCCGTGCTCTCGATCACGATCTTTCGCGCCCTCGGCCGGACTTCGATTCTCGAAAACAACATCGTGCAGACGACCGGATCGGCCAGTGACTCTGTGGCCGCAGGCGTCGTCTTCACCATTCCGGCGATCCTGTTGATGGGCTACGACCTCGACATCGGCCGCGTCGCTGTGCTCGCGACTGCGGGCGGCCTGATGGGGATCCTGATGATGATCCCGCTGCGCCGCGCGTTGATCGTAAAGGAACACGACACCCTGATCTACCCGGAGGGTACGGCCTGCGCCGAAGTGCTGATCGCCGGCGAAGAGCGCGGCCTCCAGGCCAAGCGCGTGTTTCAGGCGTTCGGGGTCGGCTTCGTCTACAAGTTCCTGATGGGGGGGCTCAAATTGTGGCCCGACGTGCCGGGCAAGGCGCTCGGCTTTTATCCCGGGGCCGCCGTCTTCACAGAGGCATCCCCCGAGCTGATGGGGGTGGGCTACATCATCGGCCCGCGGATCGCCGGTTACCTGTTCGCCGGCGGCTGCTTCGCCTACCTGGTGCTCGCGCCAGCGATCAAGCTCGTGGGGTCGGGCCTCACCGAGCCGTTCGGGTTCCCGGCGGTGAAACTGATCCGCGACATGAGTCCGGGTGAGCTCCGGTCGAGCTTCGTGTTCTACATCGGGGCAGGCGCCGTCGCCTCGGCCGGGATTATTGCGCTGGCCCGCTCGCTGCCGACGATCGTGAGCTCCTTCGCCTCGAGCCTCAAGGACCTGCGCGACTCGAGGCTGGGCCAGGCGGTGACCCGCCTGCGGACCGAGGACGACCTCCCCATCTCCCTCACCGTCGGCGGCTCGATCGCCCTGGCCATCGTGCTCACCCTGCTGCCGCAGGTGGGTGTCAACCTGCTTGGGGCGATCCTGATCGTGATTTTCGGGTTCTTCTTCGCCACCGTGTCCTCGCGCGTCACCGGGCAAATCGGGTCTTCGGCGAACCCAATTTCCGGCATGACCATCGCCGCACTGCTCGGGACGTGCCTGATCTTCGTCGCCATCGGTTGGACGGGCGTAGACCACCGGGTCCAGGCGATCTCGATCGCCGCGGTCGTCGCCGTGGCCACGGCGAACGCCGGCAACACCTCACAGGACTTGAAGACCGGGTTCCTCGTCGGCTCCACGCCACGCCGTCAGCAGATCGCGATTCTGGTCGGCGCGCTCGGGTCGGCCCTCGTGGTGGGCTGGACCCTCACCCTGCTCAACCGCGCCTACACGTACCCCGTCCCCGAGAGCCACCCCGCCTTCAGCGCGCAGGCGCTGACGCAAGGCGCGGGCGGCAGGGCGGCGGTCGAGGTCCTGCCCCAAACGATGTCGGGCTTCCGCATCGCAGCGAGCGACTCGGTGGACCGCACCACGTATCAGATCGTCCGCGTCTATGTGGTGACGGAAGGCGTGGCCGCGGGCAAGTACCTGATGGACCCGGCGACGCACGAGCTGCGCTACGTGGTCGATCCGGGCATCGGCGGGCGCATTCATGAGTATCACGGCAAGACGATTCCCCGCCTCGACTCGCCCAAGGCCACCATCATGGCGCTCATCGCCGACGGCATCCTCACCCGCAAGTTGCCGTGGACGCTGGTGCTGCTCGGAGTGTTCATCACGATCGCCATCGAGCTGATGGGAGTGCAGGCGCTGCCGGTCGCCGTGGGCGTCTACCTCCCGATTTCGACCTCCTCGGCGATGTTCGCCGGAGGCGTGGTGCGTTGGCTCATCGAGCGTCGCGCCCAGGCCCGGCAGCAGTCGATCGCAGAGGTCGAGTCCGGGCCGGGCGTGCTGTTCGCGAGCGGCCTGATCGCAGGCGGCGCCATCTGCGGGATCGTCCTGGCGGCGATTGCCGGCGTGCTGGGCTCGGCGGACGCGCTCGCCGAGAAGGCACCGCTGTTCCACGCGCTCGGCGGCGTCGCCCGCTCGAATCTGCTCGCGTTCGGTTTGTTCGCGGCGCTGGGCGTGCTCCTCTATCGAATCGGCCTGCGCAACCAGTGACCGACCGCGGGGTGTAGGGGCGGGGGATGGTGTAGGGGCGCAGCATGCTGCGCCCTACATTTCAGCATGCGCATCGTGTCGTTGCTGCCCGCCGCCACCGAGATCGTGGCCGCGCTGGGCGCCATCGGGCGGCTGGTCGGCGTGTCGCACGAGTGCGACTTCCCGCCGGAGGTGCGCTCCCTCCCCCGCGTCACCCGTACCCGGGTGGATCCCGCGCTGCCGTCGGGCGCGATCGACCGCGCCATGGTGGAAGCGAAGCAAACCGGCGTGTCGCTCGTGGAGGTGGACGTCGACCTGGTGGCGCACCTGCGGCCCGACGTGCTGATCGGACAGTCGATCTGCGATGTCTGCGCCGTGGGCGAGGGCGAGCTGGCACGCCTCGTCACAACCCTGATGCCCACACCGTGGGTCGTCACGCTGCACGCGCACACGCTGGACGAGGTGTTCCTGGACATCCGCAAAGTCGGCGAAGCCTTGGAGCTACGGGACGAAGCAGAAGAGCTCGAAGCGGGACTGCGCTACCGGCTGCGCCGCGTCGGCGCGCAGGCCCAGCGGTCCGGGAAGGTTGGGGCGCAGCATGCTGCGCCCCCTTTGAAACCGCGGGTCCTGGTGCTGGAGTGGCTGGACCCCCCGTACGTCGCCGGCCACTGGGTTCCCGAACTGGTGGCACTCGCCGGTGGCCGTGACATCGCCGGCGCACCGGGCCAGCCATCCCGACCCCGTCCCTGGGACGAGCTCGTCGCGCTCGCCCCGGATGTCGTCGTGGTGGCCCTGTGCGGGTTCGATATCCCCCGCGCACAGGCGGAGCTCGCCGCCGTCATCGATCAGCAGGCGCGCGCGCTGCTCGAGCGGCGCGTCGAGTTTCTGGACGGCAACGCGTATACTTCCCGTCCAGGACCCCGCCTCGTGGATGCGGCCGAGCGGCTTGCGCGGTTGATACCCGGTTGACGGTTCGGACGAGGTTCTCGTGATCGGCGTGCTGGCCCTAGCGTGGAACGTGGCGTCGTGCAACGTGCCACTCAGGCTGCTTCAGCAGCCGAGCGACACGCTCCGTCTCTACGCGGTCGGGGACATCAACCTGGGCCGACGGCTCGCGAAGGAGCGGCTGCTGGAGGGCGACACTCTCTACCCGTTCCTCGCGCTCCGCGACTCGCTCGCCTCGGCGGACATCACCTTCGGGAATCTCGAGAGTCCGATTGCACCTGACTCGAGCGCGGCGCCCGATTCGGGTGGGATATTCACCGCGCCGCCGGCCGCCGCCGCGGCGCTGGCGCGCGCCGGCTTCGATGTGGTGAGCACAGCCAACAACCACGCCTGGGACGGCGGCCCCGCCGCCGTGGAGGAGACGATGCGGCGGCTCACCCGCGCGGGCGTCCGGTTCGTGGGCTCGGGATTCGGACGAGACATGGCAGAGCAGCCGGTGATCCTGGAGCGGCGCGGCTGGCGGGTCGCATTCTTCGCGCTCACCCGCGCCTGGAACCCGGCGCCGTACACCTTCCATGCCCATGCCGGCTCGCAGTACATCGCCTGGGGGGATACCGGCCGGATCTTCCCGGCCATTCGCGAGCTCAAGGCGAGCGGCCGGGCCGACCTCGTCGTGGTCAGCATGCACGGCGGCACCGAATACGCCGACACCCCACCCAAGCACATGCAGGAGCTGGCGCGCGGTGTGGTGGATGCGGGCGCGGACCTGGTCCTAGCCCACCATCCGCATGTCTTGCAGGCGGTGGTCTGGTACAAGCACAAGCCGATCGTGCAGTCGCTCGGTAACTTCGTCTTTTTGCAGGACGACCCGTGGACGCGCCTGTCCGCGATTCTCCGGGTCGTGGTGACGCCCGACCGGCGGCTCCGACTCTCCGCCATTCCGGTCCGCGTCGGCCATCAGCCGACGCTCGCGACCGGGAGCGCGGCGGACAGCGTGCGCCGCCGGCTGCGCGTGCGTCTGTCGCCTACAACGGCTCGCAAACCATGACTCGAGACACTCTGGACTTCCTGAAGCGACTCCTCGATACGCCCGGGCCGTCCGGCTTCGAGACGGCGCCGGCCCGCGTGTGGCGCGACGAGGTGAAGACCTTCGCCGATCAGGTGACGGCCGACGTGCACGGCAACTCGGTGGCGGCGCTGAATCCCAAGGGCGCGCCCCGGCTCATGCTCGCGGGCCACATCGACGAGATCGGACTGCAGATCACGCATGTGGACGACGAGGGCTACGTGTATTTCGCCGGCATCGGCGGGTGGGACTCCCAGGTCCTGGTGGGGCAGCGCGTGGTGATCACCGGCTCGAAGGGCCCGGTCCGCGGCGTCATCGGGAAGCAGGCGGTGCACTTGATGAAACGCGAGGACATGGACAAAGTATCGAAAATCACGGACCTGTGGATCGACATCGGGGCCGCGAACAAGGCCGAAGCGCTGGAGCGCGTGCGCCTGGGAGACGCCGGTGTGCTCGACGCGAGCGTCTTGGAGTTCCCAAACGCCCGGATCGTGTCGCGCAGCATCGACAACCGCATCGGCGCGTACGTGGTGGCCGAAGCGCTACGGCTGCTGGCGCAGAACCGGCCCAAGCACGCGGGTGTGTTCGGGGTGGCGACCACGCGGGAAGAGATCGCCTGGACCGGCGGCGGGGCGCGCACCAGCGCGGTGGGGCTCGAGCCGAACGTCGCGCTGGTGGTGGACGTGACGCACGCGACGGACTGGCCCGGCGCGGAGAAGAAGCGAGCGGGCGAGCACAAGCTCGGGGGCGGTCCCGTGCTGGCGCGGGGCTCGGCGGTGAGCCCGGTGGTGTTCGAGCTGCTCGTGGAGTGCGCCGAGCAGGAGAAAATCCCCTTCAGCATCCAGGCGGCCCCCCACGACACGGGCACCGACGCCGACGCCATCTACAACGCCCTGCGGGGGATCCCGACGGGCCTGGTGAGCGTTCCCAACAGGTACATGCACAGCCCGAACGAGATGGTGGCGCGGGAGGATCTCGAGCGGGCCGCGCGGTTGCTGGCGGCGTTCGCGCGGCGGCTCGAGCCCAAGATCAGCTTCATCCCTTCCTGAGGAGAACGCTCGATGGCCAAGGGCAAGGGCCCGATTCTGGTGACGGGAGCGACGGGTCACCAGGGCGGCGCCGTGGCGCGAGAACTGCTCGCGCGCCAGCACACCGTGCGAGCCATGACGCGCAAGCCCGACAGCGACGCCGCCCAGGCGCTCGCGCGGCAAGGGGCTGAAGTGGTGAAGGGTGACCTGAACGACGCGGAGTCGCTGCGGCGCGCGCTGCAGGGGGCGTGGGGCGCGTTCGCGGTGCAGAACACGTGGGAAGCCGGCGTCGAGGGAGAAGAAGCCCAGGGCAAGCGGATCGCCGAGCTCGCCCGCCGGGCGGGCGTCCAGCATTACGTTTACACGTCCGTCGGCTCGGCGCACCGCAAGACCGGCATCCCCCACTTCGACAACAAGTGGCGCATCGAAGAGACGGTGCGGGAGCTCGGCTTCCCCTCCCACGTCATTCTCCGCCCCGTGTTCTTCATGGACAACTTCTTCACGCCGTGGTTCAAGCCCAGCATCGATCAGGGCAAGCTGATGATCGCCCTCAAGCCGACCACGGTGCTGCAGATGATTGCCGTGAGGGACATCGGGACGTACGGGCTGCTGGCGTTCGAAAAGGCGGAAGAGCTCAACCGCAAGGAGATCGACCTCGCGGGCGACGCGCACACGATGCCTCAGGCAGCGCAGATCCTGAGCAAGGCGGCGGGGCGAACCATCACCTTCCAGCCGGTGCCGATCGCGGAGGTGCGGAAGGCGGGCGAGGACTACGCGCTCATGCTGGAATGGTTCGATCGCGTCGGCTACAACGCCGACATCTCCGGTAACGTGAAGCGATACGGCATCAAGCCTACGACGCTCGCGGAATGGGCGGCGAGCGTGAGGTGGTCCTAGCCGGGGCTAGCTGCGCGACTTCCGCTTCAGCTCCGTCACCCCACGGCGGGCCGCGTCGCGGACCTCGCGATCACTGTCGTCCGACAGCCCTTCGAGCGTTCCCAAGGCCGCCGCGCTGGCCGCGAGCCGTAGCCCCTCGACCGCTGCCACCCGCAGCTCGCTCGGCTTCCGACCGAAAAATCGGCCGGTCGGCTGCGCCCACTTGATGAGCGCCTGCACCGCGTCGGGGCTCCCGATCCGGCCCAGCGCGAGGATCAGCTCGCGCACCACCGCCTCGTCCTTTTCCTCTTCCATCGCCACCACGAGCGGCATCGCCAGTGCGCTGGACTTGCGTCCCCCGATCCCGACCGCGACCTGCATCCGCACTTCCTGCGAGCGGTCGCGCAGCGCGCGGCGCAGCGGCTCGGCCGCGCCCCGCGTGCCGATCTTGGCGAGCGCCAGCCCGACAGCCTTGCGCACGCGCTCGTCGGCGTGGTCCAGGCACTTCGCCAGCGCCGGGACGGCATCTTCCATTCCCAGCTCCCCGATCAGCTCCGCCACGTTGCGCACCACGAACCACTGGGAATGCTCCAGCATGTGGACGAGCTGATCCGTCCCCTCCGTCATGTGCTTGAGCGCGTCGAACACGGCGCGCCGCTCGCCCACCGTCGGCGCTGCCGCCAGCACATCCATCAGCACCTCCACGCCCGCGGCCCCACCGCGCTGCAGCGCCGCCACGGCGGCAGCCCGGTGCTTCGGCGCCCCAAGCAGGCGCGAGAGCCCTTCGAGCACCGGCTTGGTGTAGAAGCGCCGCATCGCAATACCGTATTGCCGACGCACTCCGCTCGCCTCGGGGACTCTCTCCTCCACCCGAATGACACCAACGATCACGCCAAGCACCTGCTCGAACCGGCCCAGCTTGGCCGCCGCCGCCGCGTTGTCGATCAGCGCCGCCAGCAGGTCCCCCACGTTCGGCGCGGTGCTGTTGCGCTCGAGCTCGGCGAGTACGTCTGCGGCGCCGGGCGGCAGCGGCACGGTAGCGGCGGTAGTCGCACGGGGAGCGGAAGCGCGAGCGGCCTCCGGCTTGGCGGCTGCGGGTGGGTCCGGCGCGGCTGGGGGCGGATCAGGAGCAGCTGGAGGAGACTCCGGCGCGCGATGACGCTCGCTCGAAAGCGATAAGAGCTCCTCGCCGCTTTCCTTGCGCGGTGGAGGGCGATCCACCACGCCCGGCAGCGCGTCCGACGGCTTGGGGGGTGGGGGGTCGTGCGTGACCAAGGGAACGCCCTCGAGCGGGACGGACTTGATGTCGCGCATCGACTCGCCGCGCAGGATACCCGCCGTGCCGAGCGCGCCAGACTTCCGGTCTACCGGCGTGTCCGGGTTGGGGATGACGGGCTCGCGTCCACCAAAGTCCTCGGGCGAGGCAACCGGGCCGCGTTGCGCCACCGAAGGAGATGGGGACGGACCCGCGGGCGCGATGCGGATACGGTCGGCGCCCGCGGCGGCGAGTCGGTTCGCGACGTCGTGCGTGCCGGGCTGGTCGGCAAGCGCCTGCAACAGCTCGAACAGCTGGGTGGGAGGCGGGTTCGCGGGTAGGGCGATCTCGCCTATGCCGTGGAGGTCGAGGCGCTCCACGAGGGTAGCCAGACCCGCTGCTTCGCACGGCACACCGTTCAACTCGATCCCGCTCCCCCCGGGGGCCAGCCGCAGCGTAACGGCGGCGTCCTGGAGCAGGCCGAGCAGGGCGCGGAACTCCTTCTTTTGCTCGGTTTTAGCGCTCGGGTCGCGGAACAGGCTCACACACTGTGCGAAGCGCGCGGCGAGGTTATCGAGGGTCGGCATGGGGGCCGGTCAATCTAGGGGGCCGGCTTACCCCGGGCAACGCGCGCCAGGGCAGTAGCCACATCCGCCGCACGGACGGGCCGCCCCGGCAGATCCAGCGCGGCCGAGAGGGCGGCCACCGGGGGTGGCGCGAGCCCCAGAGGCTCGAGCCGCTTCGCGTCGCCGAGCAGGCCAGCCAGCGACTCGTCGCATGCGAGGCTGCCGCAGTCGAGTACCAGCCCGCGCTCGAGCGTCTCGGCGGCAAACGTCAGGTCGTGCGTGATCACGAGCAGCGCCACGCTCCCGGCCGAGCGGTCGAGCAGGGCGCGCGTGACGCGTGCCCGCAGCGCCCGATCGAGCCCGATGGTCGGCTCGTCGAGCACGAGCAGCGCCGGCTCGAGCGCGAGAGCGCCGGCGAGCGCGGCGAGCTTACGTAAGGCAGGCGGGAGGTCGTAAGGGTGGTGCCCGGCGTGCACGGTGAGGTCGAGGTCCTCGAGCGCGCGGTCAGTCCGCCGCTCCACTTCCCGCTCCCCCACACCGAGCGCGCGCGGTCCGAAGCTCACGTCGTCGCGGACGGTGCGGGCGAAGAGCTGCTGGTCCGCGTGCTGGAACACCGTTGCGACCCGCCACGCCAGCTGCTCCGGGACGCAGCCGCGGGTGTCCCAGTCGCCGACCCACACCGTTCCCTGGTCCGGCCGCTGGAGCCCGGCCACGAGGCGGACCACGGTCGACTTGCCGGCGCCGTTGCGCCCCAGAAGCGCGACGCGCTCGCCCGGGGCGATGGAGAGAGAAAGGTTCTCGAGCGCCGGCACCGTGCCGTAGGAGAAGCTCACGCCCTCGAGACACAGGGCCGGAATCACTGCCACCGCTGCACGGCGTGGGTAACGGTGAGAGGATAGGGCGCGGGGAGCCCGCCGGCCCGCCAGACCGTGGCGACACTCGTGCCGAGCCCCGCGTCGCAGGCGGCCACATCGGCGAGCAGGTCCGGCGTCCCAACGGCGCGGATCGCGCCGTCCTCGAGCCACACGACGCGGTCGGCCACATCGGGTACTGCGTCGAGGGCACTCGTCGCGAGCAGGACAGCCTTCCCTTCGCTCGCCAGCAGCCGGATCAGCCGCCACAGCAACCCCGCGGTTTCGGCATCGAGCTCGGCCGCCGGCTCGTCAAACAGTACGAGCCCCGGATCCATGGCGAGGATCGCGGCGATGATGACTCGCTGCAATTCTCCACCCGACAAGGTCGCAGGGTCCCGCGATTTCAGCGGAGCCAGCTGCAGTTGCTCGAGGGCACGATCCACCTGACGCGCGATCTCGTGCGCCGGCCACCCCAGGTTTGCCGGCCCGAAGGCGATCTCGTCCCACACCGTGAAGGCCATGCCGGAGCTTTGAGTCCAGGGCGTCGGGAGCACGATCCCGCTCCGGTCGTGTCGAGCCACGGAGCCCGCGAGCCGGCCTCCCGTCACCCGGGGCGCGAGATCCGCCGCCACCAGCAGGAGCGTCGACGCTCCCGCTCCCAGCGCCCCGACGAGCGCGACGACCTCCCCCTGCGCCACGTCGAGCGACACGCCGCGCAAGGCGGGCGACTCGGCGGCCGGATACCAGAAACTCGCGCGGTCGAGCGTCAAGGATCTCATGAGAACCCCGGGACGACAAACCGTCGGACCAGCGCGAACAGACACGCCAGGAGCAGGACCCAGCGGACGGCCCGCTCTACGGCGGGGTCGGGTGGTGGCGCGAGTGGAGTGCGGCGAATCCCGGGAACGAGCCCACGCGTCTCGAGCGCGAGCGCTCGCTCGTCCACCTCGTGCAGCGCCGACAGGACGAGCGGCAGGGCGAGGGCGCGGAGCGCGCGCAGCCGGGCCCCGATTCCACCCCGCGGCGAAAGCCCCCGGCAGCGTTGCGCTTCCACGATGCGCTGGGCCCGCGCCTTGAGCAGTGGTACCGCTGAAAGCGTGGCCGCGAGCAGGTACGCGACGCTGGCACTCCAGCCGGCCGCGACCATCGCTTCCACGAGTCGTGCGGGCTCGAGCGTCGCCACCAGCCACACGAAGCTGGCGACCATCGTGGTGATCCGTAGGCCGATCGCGATGGTGGTGGGGACATCATGGAGCAGAAGAAGAAACAACCAGAACGGCGCGACGGTGAGCACCGCCGTACGCAACACGACCAACCCCGTGCGCCAGCCCGGGGATGAGCCGGTGCTGGTTACCCGCGGGCTTGCGCCCGGGGTCAGTGTGAGCGCCAAAGCCACCGTCGCCGTCCACCCCCCGCCGACCGGCGCCGCGAGGATCCACGCGAGCGCCGGAAGGGCCCCCGCGATCGCGAGCAGCGTGAAAGGATGTAGCCTGCTCATGCCGCGCCGATGGCGCGGAGCGCCCAGGGGAAACGAGCGGCGGTGCGGCGCGGCAACCCGTGCAGCACCGACGTCACGAGGGCGAACGTCACGGCCTTGTCGCCGAAGTCCGACAGGAAACTCCCGAAGAAGCACGCCCCCAGGGGCGGGAGGCCGAGCGCCCTGCCGAGCGCGGTGGCCAGCGCGATGCCGCCGGTGGTCGTGCAGCCGAACACGAAGTAAGAGATGGGCGTCGACGTTACCGAGGCGATTACGCCGAGCCCCAGTCCGGCCGGCACAGCAGTGCGGAGGCTCCGGAACAGCCCCGCGCGCGCCGCGAGCCAGGCGTACAGGGCCACGATGATCTGCACCACGACGAACGGCCAGAAGGTGGGGTTGCGGAGCGTGTTCACCGCGGACGTCATGACCCCGGTCGCGATCCCTACGGCGGGGCCGGCGAGCGCGGTGGCGAGGATCGTTCCGGTCGTGTCCAAGAAGAGCGGCAGCGCCACCGCATCCACGGCGGCCGAGAGTGCGAGACTGATCGCGGCTGCGACGGGGATGAGCGCGAGGAGGCGGATCGACATCCACCGGCTTCCGTGAGGGTCGCGCCAAAGATAGATATAGCCCCATGCCTCGAACCAGTCCGATCGTGCGCGCGCTGCGCGCCGCGCACCTGCACGACGCGTCGCGGGCGGAACTGCTGCAGCTGGCCTGCGACCGGCTGCGCGGCCTGGGCGCGCCGTACACGTCGGTCTACGCCTACATGCTGCACCCAGAGGGTGAGCTGGTGCTCGAAGCGTTTGCGGGACGGGAAACGGAGCACACCCGGATTCCAGTGGGTCGGGGCGTGTGCGGCACGGCGGTGGCGACGGGCGAGGATCAGAACGTGCCCGACGTGGCGGCGATCGGGAACTACCTCGCGTGCAACCTGGAGACGAAGTCCGAGCTCGTGGTGCTGATCCGTCGCGGCCAGACAACCCTCGGCCAGCTCGACATCGATTCGGACGTGCCCGCCGGGTTCACGGAGCCGCACCACCGCGCGGTAAAGGATGTCGCGGACGCGCTCGCGGTGCTCCTGTAATCATTCCACGCGCGCTTCGGCGGCTCCTTCCCACCCCAGGAGGGTGAGCCGGCCGACGTCGGCGTCGTGGTCCAGGAGCTCCGCGTAGCGCCCCCACTCCACTACGGTGGCGAACAGCGACTCCGCGGGGATGAACGGGAAATAGATCGTCAGGTCGGCGAGCACCTCTTCGTCCTCCACCGCCCCTTCGCCCTCCTTCAGCATGGCCACGAGGCGCGCGAACAGCGGCTGCTTGGCGAGCCGCGCCCGCGTGACGTCCTTGCGGGCGGCGTCGTCCATGGCCATGACTTCACGCCCCGCCGCCGTGAGCTGCACGATTTCGCCCGGCGTCGTCACCCAGCCGAGCTGCTCGGCCGCCCGCACCACCGCTGACATCCGGTCGTAGTCGACCCCGAGGTCCTCCGCCAGTTCGAACACCGGCCCCTTGCCGTCGGGCCGCGTGAGCAGGTGGTCGAGGAGACCGGTGACCTCGGAAACGTGCACGCGGGGGAACGGCACGAGGCGCTGGGGCGCGGCGGGCGCCGGCTCGGGCAAGAGGGTCGCCGTGAGGATGGCGTGCAGCCGGTCCACCATCTCCTCGAACTCGGGGCTCCGCTCCTGGCGTGGGTACGGCAGCGGATTGGCCATCTCTTCGCGCACGTGGCCGGGATTCGATCCGAAGACGACGATCCGGCCCGCCAGGAACACGGCTTCCTCGACGGAGTGGGTGACGATCACGAGCGTGTTCACGCCGGTCGCGGGATCGCGCCACAGGTCGACGACCTGACTACGCAGGTTTTCCGCGGTGAGGGGGTCGAGCGAGCCGAACGGCTCGTCCATGAGAAGGATTTCGGGTGCGACAGCGAGGGCGCGCGCGAAGCCGACCCGTTGCTTCATGCCCCCCGACAGCTCTTTCGGATAGGCCTGCTCGAACCCGTCGAGCCCCACGAGGTTGATGGCGCGGGCCACGGCGTCGCGCCGCGCGGCGCCGTCCACCCCACGCGCCTCGAGCCCCATCGCCACGTTCTCCGCCACCGTCAGCCAGGGGAGCAGTGCGAACGACTGGAACACCATCGCCGCGGCGCCGAGTACGCCGTCGAGCGCGTGGCCGCGGTACAGCACCTTCCCGTCCGCCGGACGCGCCAGTCCCGCGAACAGACGGAGCAGGGTGCTCTTGCCGCATCCGGACGGCCCGACCAGCGCGACGACCTCGTTCTCGCGCACGACGAGCGACACGTCCCGCAGCGCCTCGAGGTTCTGGCCGTTCGGGAGCCGGAAGCGCTGCGTCACGTGCTGCGCTTCGAGCAACACGGTCCCCGGCGTCATTGCGCGTACCCGAAGCGCGCACGAGCCCATTCCATGAGCGAGCGCCAAACGATGCGGTTCCAACCCACGACGACGAGACTCATCAGGGCGATCCCCCCCGCCAGCAGGGGGAAGTCGGCGTGGGCCGTGGCCTCGCTGATCAGGCTGCCAAGTCCCCTGGTGGCGCGCAACGCGCCTCCGGCCTGGATGTACTCGGCTACGATCGAGCCGTTCCACGCGCCACCGGCGGCCGTGACCCATCCCATGACGAGCGCGGGGGCCGCGGCCGGCAGGTACAGCATACGCCAGCGCGTCAAGCGCGGCAGCCGGAACGCCGCCGTGGCGTCCTTGAGCTGCTGCGGGATCGCGGCCACGGCGGAAATCACGTTGAACAGGATATACCATTGGCCCGCGAGCACCATCAGCGCGACCGCGCCGAGCCCGAGCCCGATGCCGATCCGCTCGAACAAGAGGATCACGAGCGGGAACAGCATGGGCGCGGGGAACGACGCCACGACTTGAATCACGGGCTGTAGCGCGCGTGCGATGCGCGGGGAGCGGCCGATCAGCACCCCCGCCGGCAGGGCCCACGCCGTCGACAGGATGACGGCCGCCATCACGCGCGCGAACGTGAGGGCGCCGGACGAGAGGAGCTGGCCCCACTCCCGCCATCCCAGCTGCGCGATGAGCCCCCAGAGGCGCCAGGCGCCCAAGACGGCGGCGCCGACGACCGCCGCGAGTGCGAGCGCCACGCCGACCCATCGCGCTATCGGGTGCTCGAGCGCGAGCCGCGGGCCTCGCAGGATGATCGGGCCCACACTGCGGAACGGCCGCTCCAGCGGCCGCGCTGCCCGGCGCGCGCTCCGGTAGGCGCGCCGCTGCAACACGGCCGCGCGGCGCGGCAGCCGCGCCCGTCGCAGGAACTCGAGCACCCACGACGAGAGTTCCGGCTCTCCGTCGCTGCTCTCGTCCAGCCGAAACTTCTCGACCCACACCACCAGCGGCCGCCACAGGAGCTGGTCCACGCAGACGATCATGATCACCATGGCCACGATCGCGAGCGCCATCGCCTGCCCGTTGCCCTGGTCGAGGGCGACGCTCATGAAGGATCCGATACCGGGGAGACGGTAGTCGTGATCGCCGAGGCGGAACGCCTCGTTGACCATGAGGAAGAACCAGCCCCCCGCCATCGACAGCATCCCGTTCCACACGAGCCCCTGCGCCGCGGCGGGCACCTCGAGCTGCCGGAAGGTCCGGCCGGGGGGCCATCCCGCGACCTTGCACGCGTCCCGCAGCGGCTGCGGCAGCGCCTTGAGCGAGTTGTAAAAGGAGAACGCCAGGTTCCACGCCTGCGCCGTGAAGATCATCAGGATCGCCGCGAGCTCGAGCCCCATATTGCGCGCCGGGAACAGCGCCATCAGGCCGAGCACGAGGCCGGGAAGGAAGCCCAGCACCGGGATGCTCTGGAGGATGTCGAGCAGCGGCAGCAGCAGCCGCTCGGCGGCGCGGGACTTGGCGGCCGTCCACCCGTACGCCAGCGCGAAGAGATAGGAGATCACGAGCGCCGTGACGCCGCGCGACAGCGAATACAGCGTGTAACGCGGCAGCGCCGCGGGGCGCAGGTCGATCTGCACCGCCTGCGCGAACGGCGCCTGGAATTCGCGCGCGAACGCGACCAGCGTCGCGATGACGCCGCCCAGAAGGCAGAGGATCGCGACGTCGGCGAGCCCGGGTGGGGCGTGTGGTAAGCGAAGCGGCTTCATCCTCGCGCACTGTGTAAGTTGAGACGCGATGCCAGAGGCGGCCACCGAAACGACGGTCGAGCTGAACGGCGTCCGCCTCTACACGCGACGGGTGGGACATGGCCCGCCGGTGGTCGTCCTGCACGGCGGCCCCGGCGCCCACCACGACTACCTGCTCCCCCAGTACGATCATCTCGCGGAGGGACGCCGCGCCCTCCTCTATTACGACCAGCGCGGCGGCGGCCGGTCACCGGTCCCGCGCGAGGTGCCGGTGGGTTGGCGCGAGCACGTGGCCGACCTCGAGGCCCTGCGTGGCCACTGGGAGCTCGACCGCCTCACCGTGCTCGGCTATTCCTGGGGTGGTCTGCTCGCGCTGCTCTACGCGCTCGAGCACCCGGACCGGATCGCCCGGCTCGCGCTCGTCTCGTCGGCGCCCGTGACGGCCGCGTGGCGCGACGAATTCGAGCGCCGCTTCGCCGCCCGCATGGCCCAGCCGTGGATCGCGCGCAGCCGCGCCGACCTCACGGCGTCCGGCCTCTCCCGGACCGATCCCGAAAAGTATCGCCGCATTGCGTTCGCGCTATCCGTCGCGGGGTACTTTCGTGATCCCAGCCGCGCGAGGGAGATGACCCCGTTTCGCGTCACCGAGCGGACCCGGAGGGCCGTCTGGGACAGTCTCGGGAATTACGACCTGCGCGAACAGATCCACCGGACCTTCCCGGATGGTACCGCTCCCCGCTCCCTGCTCCTTCACGGCGTGTACGACCCCATGCCCCTCGAGGCGGCGCGCGAGACGGCGGCGCTGCTCGCCACGGGCGTGATCGAGCTGGCCACGGGGCATGCGCCGCACGTCGAGGCGACGCAGGACTTCGAACGGGCGCTGGGCGGGTTCCTGCCTCACAATTGAGCGGTTAGGTTCATCGGACACGCATGGACAAGCATGCCGTTCGCCGCACCCTCGACCAGCTCGCCGCGTTTCTCGAGCTCAAAGGGGAGAGCGCGTTTCGCGTCCGGGCGGTGCAGCACGCCGCCCGATCGGAGCTCCTTGCCACGGGCCGCTCGAGCGCACTCGACGAGCTGCGCGAGCAGCTGCCGCCGGGCCTCGCGGAGATGCTCCGCATTCCCGGCCTGGGCGCCGCCAAGGTGCGCCAGATCCACGACTCGCTCGCGATCGAGTCGCTGGCCGATCTCGAGGCGGCGGCGGGCGATGGCCGTCTGGCGGCGCTGCCACGCTTCGGCGCCAAGACCGCAGAGAATATCCGCCGTGGCATCGCTTCCCTGCGCCGGGCCAGCGGCCTGCGGCTGTTTCACCACGCGTGGGACGAGAGCGAAGCGGTGCGGCGCGCCCTCGCCGGCCTCGAGGACGGAAGGGCGCTGCGGGTGGAAATCGCCGGCGCCGTGCGGCGCCGCTGCGAGGTAATCGGCGCACTGGAGCTCGTCGCCGTGCACGCGGGGCCTGCCGCGCGCGAGACGCTCGTCAGACGGCTGGGCCAGGCGCCCGGTGTCACCGAGATCACGAGGCGCGAAGGGACGGTCACGCTCCGCTTCGCGTCCGGCACCCTCGTGGATGTGCTCCTCACCACGCCCGACCGATTCGGGCTCGACTGGATCCGGGCGACCGGCTCCCCCGCCCACCTCGCAGGGCTTGAGTCCCGCGCACGCGCCATGGGCGTCTCATGGTCCGCCCCGTTTCCCGACGAGCCAAGCCTGTACCGCGCCCTCGGCCTCGCCTGGGTGCCGCCCGAGCTGCGTGAAGGGAACGGCGAGCTCGAAGCGGCTGCCTGCGGGGACGGCGGCTTGCCGCGCCTGGTCGAGCAGAGCGACCTGCGCGGCTTGCTCCACTGCCACTCGAACTACTCGGACGGCACCGTGACGATCGCCGACTGGGCGGCGGCGTGCCACGCCGCAGGCTACGAGTGGGTGGGCATCACCGATCACTCCAAATCGGCCCCGTATGGCGGGGGCCTCGGGGCCGAGGACGTGGCCCGCCAGCACCTCGAGATCGACGTGGTGAACGCCCGGGTCTCCGGGCTCCGCGTGCTCAAGGGCGTGGAAGCCGACATCCTGGCGGACGGCACACTGGACTACGGACCCGACGTGCTCGACCGGTTCGACTTCGTGATCGGCTCGATCCACTCGCGCTTCGGGATGTCCGAAGCCGAGATGACGCGGCGCGTCCTCACCACCATGGACGATCCGCATCTCGCCATCCTCGGCCATCCGACGGGCCGGCTCCTGTTGCAGCGCGAGCCGTATGCAATCGATCTGGAGCAGGTGCTCGCCACAGCCGCCGCCCGCGGTATCGCCATCGAGGTAAACGCCGATCCGCACCGGCTCGACCTCGACTGGCGCATGGTGCGGCGGGCGCGGGAACTGGGTGTCACATTCTCGATCGGCGCCGACGCCCACTCGACCGGCGGCATGACCAACGTCGCGGTCGGCCTGGGGATCGCTCGCAAAGGCTGGCTCGAGCCCGATCGGGTCCTGAACACCCGCGACGCCGAGGCGTTTCTGACGTTCGCGCGAGCGCGCCTCGTCGCGGCAGGCTGATGCCCACCAAAACGAAAGCGCCACCGGGCAAGCGCTCGGCCCGTGAGAGCGAGCCCGAGCGGCGGGCACGCGTCCGCAAGATTATTGCGCGCCTCGAGAAAGCCTATCCCGATGCCACCTGCGCGCTACACCACGACAGCGCACTCGAGCTGCTCGTGGCCACGATTCTCTCCGCCCAATCGACCGATGCGCGAGTCAACATGGTCACCCCGACGCTGTTCGCGAAATACAAGACCGCGCAAGACTTCGCGAACGCCGATCCGCAGGTCCTCCAGCAGGAAATCCACAGTACCGGATTCTTTCGCAGCAAGACTCGGTCGATCATCGGAATGGCGCAGGCATTGCTGGAGCGCCACGGCGGCCAGGTGCCCGACACGATGGAGGCTCTGGTGCAGCTGCCCGGCGTGGGGCGCAAGACCGCGAACGTCGTGCTGGGGTGCTGGTTCAAGAAGAACGAAGGCATCGTGGTTGACACACACGTGCAGCGAATCGTGACCCTGCTCGGCCTGACGAAGGAGCGGGACCCGGTGAAGATCGAGCGGGACCTGATGGCGCTCGTGCCGCGCGATAGGTGGACCTGGTTCTCCAACGCGCTGATTCAACATGGGCGCCGCGTGTGCATCGCCCGGCGACCGAAATGCGAGATCTGCGTTGTGAACCGGCTGTGTCCGAGCTCGCGGGTATGAGCGCGCCTCCCGTCATCCCTGGGCTGGCGCCCGGGGTCAGTTGTCACCGGGACCGCCTGACTGACCCCGGGCGCGAGCCTGGGGTGAACGGAACGCGATCATGAGCCTCCCCCCGGTCGACCGCGCCCAGCTCGTCGCCACCCGCCGCGATCTCCACCAGCATCCCGAGCTGGGGTTCGAGGAGCAGCGCACGAGCGGGATCGTCGCGGAGCGGCTCGAGCGGCTCGGCTATGCCGTGCGGACCGGTGTCGGCAAGACGGGCGTCGTCGGCCTACGCGACGGCTCGTCCGGTGGCACGGCCCACTGCGTGCTGATCCGCGCCGACATGGACGCGCTCCCGATCGATGAAGCAAACGACGTCCCGTACCGCTCCCAACACGCGGGTAAGATGCACGCCTGTGGCCACGACGGGCACGTCGCCATCGGGCTCGAGGTCGCGCGCCGGCTGCACGCGGCGTTTCTCCCCGGCAGCCTGAAGCTCGCATTCCAGCCCGCGGAGGAGATCTCGCACGGCGCGGAAGCGATGATCCGGGATGGCGTCCTCGACGCGCCTCACGTGGACGCGGCGTTCGGCATCCATCTCTGGAACGACCTCCCGGCCGGCACTATCGCGCTCATGCCCGGCCCGGTCATGGCGTCCGTGGACGAGTTCGAGATCGCGATCCTGGGGCGCGGCGGTCACGCGGCGGCCCCGCATCAGGCGATCGACCCCGTGCTGATCGCGGCACACCTCGTCACCGGCCTCCAGAGTCTCGTCTCGCGGCGGCGCAATCCGTTCGAGGAGGGCGTCGTCTCGGTCACCGAGCTGCATGCGGGTCACGCCTTCAACGTCATCCCCGGCCGCGCAGACCTTCGGGGCACCGTGCGGACGTTCGGTGGGAAGTTCTACGACGAAGCGCCGCAGCTCGTGGAGGAAACGGCGCGGGGAATCGCCCGTGCGTACGGTGCCGAAGCCGAGGTGCGGTACCGGCGGCTGTCAAAACCACTGGTCAACGAGGAGAAGATGACCTCGTTGATGAAAGGGGTAGCCCAGGATATCGTCGGGCGGAAGCACGTGATCGACGGCGTCCGCACCATGGGCGGAGAGGACATGTCGTTCTTTCTCGCGAAAGTTCCGGGCGCCTTCGCGTTCGTCGGCTCGGCGGCGGCCGACAAGAAGGCCTCACCGCACCACAGCCCGACCTTCGACATTGACGAAGACAGCCTGGTGATCGGGGCGGAGCTGGTGACGCGGACGGCGGTGCGGTATCTGGAACAGGGTTCCTGACCGGGTAAATTTCACGGGATGTCGAACCTCCTCGCCTCCGAACCGTCCGCCTACCTCAAGTCCGCCGCCCACCAGCCAGTGCACTGGCACCCGTGGGGCGATCCGGCGTTCGCGCGCGCACGCGCCGAGGATAAGCCCATTCTCCTGGACATCGGCGCCGTGTGGTGCCACTGGTGCCACGTGATGGACGGCGAGTCGTACGAGGACGCAGACGTCGCCGCGACCCTCAATCGCGACTTCGTGTGCATCAAGGTGGACCGCGACGAGCGGCCCGACGTGGACGCACGCTATCAGCGCGCCGTCCAGGCACTCACGGGTCAGGGAGGCTGGCCCCTCACGGCGTTCCTCACGCCCGAGGGTGAGGTTTTCTTCGGCGGCACCTACTTCCCACCGGAGGAGAACCACTACGGCCGGCCGGGCTTCCACTCCGTGCTCAACCAGGTGGCGGGTATGTACCGCCAGCAGCGCGACCGGGTGGCGGAGAACGCGAAGGCAATCCGCCGCCACGTAGTCGAGTCGCTCGACGAAGCGAAGAGCGGCGAGGTCACACCGGCGACGCTGGAGCGCGCCGCGAGCGAGATGGCCCGCCTGTTCGACATCCGCTACGGTGGGTTCGGCACCGCGCCCAAGTTTCCCCACCCCGCCGCGCTGCAGTTCCTGTTGGCGCGCTGGCACGACACGCGCGAGGATTGGATGCGCGAGGTGGTGGAAAAGACCCTCATCGGGATGGCGAAAGGCGGCATCCGCGACCACGTGGGTGGCGGGTTCCACCGCTATGCCGTAGACGAGCGCTGGATCGTGCCGCACTTCGAAAAAATGGCGTACGACAATTCGGAGCTGCTCCACGCGTACCTGGACGGCTACGCGGGGCTCGGACATCCGTTGTTCAAGGAGGTGGCGCAGGGAATCGTGGGCTGGGTGCTGGAAGTCCTGTCTGATCAGAAGCATGGTGCCTTCTACACGTCGCAGGACGCCGACGTGCAGTTTGGGGACGACGGCGATTACTGGACGTGGACGCTCGAAGAACTGCGAGAGGCGTTGCCCGATAAGGCGTTCCACGTTGCACGTCGCACGTTCGACGTGGAAGAGCACGGTGAAATGCATCACAACCCGCGGAAGAACGTGCTGTGGTGGAAGCTCGACCCCGCTGGTGACGATGAGTGGCCGCTACTCAAAGACGCGCTCGGGAAGCTCAAGGCGGCCCGGGACAAGCGCCAAGCGCCTTACGTCGACACCACACCGTACGTGAACTGGAACGCCATGATGGCATCGGCCTTCCTGCGTGCCGGCGCGGTGCTCGATCGGCCGGAATACAACACGCTCGCCCTCAAGGTGCTCAATCGGATCTGGGCGGAAGCGTGGGATGAGAACCGGGGGATGGGCCACGTAATCGGGCGCGCCGAGCCGCGCGGGCTGCTCGAAGACAACGTGCACGCGGCGGCGGCGTTCCTCGACGCCTACGAGGCCACGGCTGACGCCGCCTGGCTCACCCGCGCGATCGCCGTGATGCACTACTGTGGCCGGGCGCATTGGGACGACGACAAGGGCGGATTCTTCGACGTGGCGCGCGATCGGTCCGGCGCTGCGTACCTCGCGACGCCTGCCAAACCGGTGCAAGACTCGCCGACGCCCTCGGCGAACGGTGTGGCCGCGCTCGTCCTGGCGCGCCTCTGGGCGGTGACCGACGACAAGGAATGGCGCCGCCTGCTCGATCGCCAGCTCGCGACGTTCGGCGGTGCAGCGCCCCAGCTCGCCCTGTATGGGGCGACGCTGCTTCGAGCGATCGATTGGGCGCTGAACCCCGGCAGCCGGGTCGAGGTGCTGGGACCTACGGGCGAGGGAGCCGCCTGTGACATGCATCTGCTCGCCCTCCAAGTGTACAGGCCCCGCAAGGTAGTTCTTCGCAAGACCGCCGGGCGACCGACCGCGCCAAGTGCGACGGTATGCGTCGGTACGACCTGCTCGCTGCCCGTGACGACGTCCGAGGCGCTCGCGGACCTGCTGCGGTGAGGCGACGGGTGCTCGGCCGCACCGGCCTCGCGGTCAGCCCCGTCGGGTTCGGCGCGTGGGCCATCGGCGGCAACCGGTTCGGCAACTCTTACGGTCCCACCGACGATGCCGAGTCGCTGCGCGCCGTGCGGAGAGCCTACGAGCTGGGATGTAATTTCTTCGATACGGCGGACGTGTACGGGCACGGGCACTCGGAGGAGCTCCTGGGCCAGGCGCTCGGGGGGATCCGCCAGCGCATCCTCCTCGCCACGAAGGTGGGCGGCAATTTCTATAATCGGGCGGTGAACCCGCTGCTGCTGGGCCGGATCGCCGAGGCGGTCGGCCGGCCGGTCGCCGAGCTCGCGTCCGATATCCCGCTTCCGGTGACGCACGACGCCAATTTTTCCCCCGACTACATCCGCTTCGCCGTCGAGCAGTCGCTGCGGCGCCTCGCCACCGACTACATCGACCTGCTGCAGCTCCACAACCCCGCGCTCGGCCTGATCGCCGACCCGGACACGTATGGGGTGCTCGAGGACCTGAAGACGGAAGGCAAGATCCGGTTTTACGGCGTGTCGGTGCACCCGCCCGAGGAGGGGCTCGCCGCGGTGGAGGTGACGCGACCCGATACGGTCCAAATCGTGTACAACATCGTGCGGCGCGAGGCCGAAGACCGCTTCTTCGCCGTCGCCCGCGCGTCCAACGTAGGCGTGATCGCGCGCGAGCCGCTCGCGAACGGCCTGCTCGCCGGGAAGTATGGGCGGGACGGCGCGTGGGAAACGGGCGACATCCGCGCCCGCATGCCTCACCCCTACGTGGCGCAACTGGTGGCCGTGGCCGAGCGCGTGAAGGACCTGGCAGGCCAGGCGGGAGTGACGCCGGCGCAACTGGCCCTGCGCTTCGTGCTGGACAACGAGGCGGTGTCGGTGGTGATTGTGGGCATGAAGACCGTGGCCCAGGTAGAAGACAATCTCTCTCTGGAGTGATGATGCCGAATAAACAGGCCGTTTTCGAGACCGCGAAGGGTACGATCAACGTGGAGCTGTTCGCCGACGAAGTGCCGGGCACCGTGGCTAACTTCGAGAAGCTCGCGAACTCGGGATTCTACGACGGCACCAAGTTCCACCGCGTGATCGCCAACTTCATGGTTCAGGGCGGTGACCCCATTTCGAAGACCGGGAAAGGGCGCGTCGGCACCGGCGGCCCCGGCTATACCATCAAGTGCGAGACTCAGAAGAACGTCCACAAGCACGTGGCGGGGACGCTGTCCATGGCCCACGCCGGCAAGGACACCGGCGGCAGCCAGTTCTTCATCTGTCATTCGCCCCAGCCGCACCTTGACGGAGTCCACACTGTTTTCGGACAGGTCACCAAGGGCCTGGATGTGGTCAACAAGATTGCGCAGAACGACGAAGTCAAATCGATTCGAGTGAAATGACCACTCGGAGATCCGTATGTATTTCCTGATGTACCTCGTCGCGGTCGCCTTCCAGACGCCCGACAGTGGAGCCTTCGTCATCACGCTCGGCAAGGACACGATCGGCATGGAGCGCTACACCCGCAGCGCCGACCGGCTGGTGGACGACATGGTCATGCGCGACCGGGCGCCCGTGATCTACCGGCACTTGGTCGCTACGCTCGGCGCCGACGGCCTGATCAGCCATGTCGAGCTCGACAACAGGCCCGTCGTGGCGTCCGACGTCTCGCCGATCCACGCCGTGGGTCGGTTCACGAATGACGAGGCCTTCATCGACCTCACGCGTAACGGCCAGACGACCACGGCCCACGTGATCGCGGCCGACGGGCGGGGCGTCCTGCCGTTCATCAACTTCTGCTACGCGTTGTACGATCAGACGGGGGAGCGGGCCCGGAAGCTCGGAGGGTCCCCGGTGAAGGTCGCCGTCCTCGGTTTCGGCGCCACCAACACGTTCGACCTCACCGTGACATTTCCGACGCCCGATTCGATGGGCGTCGCGTTCGAGCGTGACGCCCCTACCCTGTTCAAGGTTGACGCCGCGGGCCGCATCCAGGGAGTGGATGGCCGGCTCACCACGCAGAAAGTGGTCGTCACGCGCGTACCGACGCTCGACCTCGAGGCGTTCGCGCGGGCGTTCGGGAACCGGCCACTCGGCCAGCTCTCCCCGCCCGACTCCGTGCGGGCGACGATCGCGGGTGCCGTCATCGCGGTGGCGTACGGCCGGCCGGCCATGCGCGGCCGCACGATCTTCGGCGGTATCGTCCCCTGGAACCGGGTATGGCGCACGGGCGCGAACCTCGCCACCCGCTTCACCACGTCCGTCGACCTCGTGATGGCCGGCACCACGATCCCCAAGGGCACCTACACCCTCTGGACCCTCCCCGCCCCGACAGGTTGGAAGCTCATCCTCAACAAGCAGACCAAGGCACCGTGCGAGGGCGAGGCCTGTACCGTGCCGACGCGGGCGCCGCTGTGGGGCACCGACTATGCGGCCGACTCGGATTTCGCACGCGTGGACGCGACGACCGAGCCGCTCCCCCGCCCGGTGGAGCAGTTCACGATCGCCCTTATCCCGCAGGGAAATGGCGGCGTCATCCGGATGGACTGGGAGAAGACCCGCATCTCGATTCCCTTCACGAGGAAACAGCCATGAGCGGCAGACGGTGGAGCCTCCTGATCGCGGCGCTCGCTATCCCGACCGGACTACCCGCCCAGTCGGGCCAGTTCCTCGTTCGCCTGGGACGCGACACGCTCGCCATCGAGCGTTACACCCGTACCGCCGACCGGCTCGAGGGGGAGCAGGTCGTCCGCAGCCCGCGCACCGTACACCGCCTGTACACGGCGACGTTCGGTCCTGGCGGCGCGGTCGAGCGCTTCGAGCTCATCACCCACAATGTCTCGGGCGGGCCCGGCCCGCTGGAGCGCAAGGCCGCGGTGATCTTCTCGGGCGACACGGTCGTGATGACGATCCCCCGCGGCGACTCGACCGTCACCATGCGCGTGAAGACCGGCCCGGGCGCGCTGCCGTACGTCGGCCAGCTGTACGCCCTGGTCGAGGAGGTGGCCCGCCGGGCCCGCGTCGCCGCCACGGACCGCTACACCGTCACCATGCTGCCGCTCGGGACGAACGAGCCGTGGAGCGTCGAAGTGAATCGCATCGGGGCCGATTCGCTGACTATCCAGCTCGGTCCCATCGGGCCCCTGCGGATGCGCGTGGACGATCGGGGAACGCTGCTGGGGATCTCGGGCGCGGGCAGTACGATGCAGGTCACGGTGGAGCGGGTGCAGGGACTGGACTTCGCGGCGCTCGGGAAGTCGTTCGCACCACGCTCGCTCGGCACGCTGTCGCCGGCCGATTCGGTGCGGGCGAGCGTCGCCGGGGCCGCCGTGACGGTGCGCTACAGCCGGCCTTCCGTGCGCGGCCGCGTGATCTTCGGAAACGTGGTCCCCTGGAACAAGGTGTGGCGTACCGGCGCCAACGAAGCGACGGTGCTCGAGACGAACGGCGAGTTGAGCGTGGCCGGAACCACGGTGCCGGCGGGCAAGTACAGCCTCTGGACCATCCCATCTCCCGCGGTCTGGAAGCTCATCATCAACAAGAACACCGGGCAGTGGGGCACCGAGTACGACGCGCAGTACGACCTCGCCCGACTCGACATGAGGGTAGAGCCGCTGCGGCAGCCGGTGGAGCAGTTCACGATCGCGATCGAGCCGAGCGGCAACGGAGGCGTGTTGAAGCTGGAATGGGAGAAGACGCGCGCCTCGATCCCGCTCTCCACGAAGTAGCGTGCATCTCGACTTCGCCGTCGTCGCCGACTATGCGATCGTCGATCAGGCGGGAAAGCTCTCCGTCCTGGGGATCTTCCAGCACATCTGGGTGCAGCAGTTTCCCGCCATGCACCCGCGCCTGCACCTGGTGCTCCGTCTCAAAGGGAAGCGCACGGAGATCGGCGAGCACCAGGTGCAGATCCGGCTCCTGGACGAGCAGGACGGGGAGATCCTCGGCGGCAACGGCAACGTCAACTTCGCCGAGCCGCCCGCGGGGGTGACCGATATCGAGGCGGGAGCGATCCTCGTGTTCGACGTGCCGTTCCCGCATCCCGGCGCCTACCGCTTCGAGATCACTATCGACGGAGACAAAAAGGCGTCGGTGCCGCTCACCGTGAGCCAGCTGCCGGCCCAACAGCAGCACTAGCCTCGCTGGATGTCGAGCGGGAGCCCCGGGTCCATTAGCGACAAGCCGCCGTCCACCGCGATGACCTGGCCCGTGATCCAGGCGGCGTCGGCTGAGCACAGGAGCGAAACGGCGTTCCCGATGTCCGCCGGCGTGCCGAGCCGACCCATCGGCGTCCATCCCTTGTCACCCTGGTGCCAGTTCCGGATCATGTCCTGCGCGGCGTCGGGGAGCGTGTTGAGCACGCTGTCCTCGATCCACCCGGGACTGACGGCATTCACGGTGATGCCCCGCTTCGCGAGCGCTACCGCGAAGTAGCGGCACAGCGATTCCATCGCGCTCTTGGCCGCGCCCATGCCCACCCACGGCTGCCAGCTGCCGGTGCGCCCGCCCGGCGCGTACGTGATCGCGACGATTCTCCCGCCCTCGCCCATCAGCGAGCACGCCGCGCGCACCGCGAGCAGGAACGCCCTCGCCTGGGAGTTCATGGCGGTGTCCCACTGCTCCAGGGTGATGTTCATGGGGCCCTGGTAGAACTCGGGCACCTCGGGTCGCGCGTTGCTGACGAAGATGTCGAGTTTCCCGAACTCGCTCTTCACCCGCCCCACCATGCGGGCGATATCGTCGGGGCGGCACACGTCGGCCTGGATGACGAAACCGTCGGACCCGCGCTGCTTCACCTTGGCGAGCGTGTCCTTTGCGGCCGCTTCGTTCTTACGGTAGTTGATCGCGACCTGCACCCCCTGCCCGGCCAGCTTGAGCGCGATGCCACGGCCGATGCCGCGCGAGCTTCCGGTGATCAACGCGTGCTTCCCGTTGTGCGCCATGAGCCCTCCCTGTGGAGCCGTGGCGGCTAAAGATGCCGGCCGGACGCCCACCTGCAACCACTCAGGCATCCAGGGCGCGCTGGAGCCCCGCCGCGAGGGGTGATATCGTACAGGACCCCGCCGCTGGAGGACCGCCTTATGCACGCCACACCCGGCACGCGCGCCAGTCCAAGCACCCAGAACGACGTCTACGCGCAGTGGCGCAAAGACCCCGAGCGGTTCTG